>Ga0209347_1000367_pt1 | contig 121061 bp, 121 predicted proteins | sample AutmiccommuBRH23_FD_187382 | JGI IMG/M metagenome (GOLD analysis project Ga0209347, IMG submission 187382) | Deep subsurface microbial communities from Mt. Terri, Switzerland - Autotrophic microbial communities BRH/23 (SPAdes) (version 2) | ecosystem: Environmental > Aquatic > Deep subsurface...
GACCGGGCCGCCGGCGGCGGCCACCGGGCAGCCGGTCGCCCGCTCCAGCGCCGCCACGAAGGCCCGACCGGCTGCACCCTCGGCCACCGAGCAGGCGTATAGCTCGACCGGCGCGCCGGCCAGCGCCCGGCCCAGCGCCGCCAGCTCGTCCCGCCGCCCGGCCAAGGTCGCCGCCGTCACCGGCCGGTTGCCGAGCGCCAGCGCCCCCGGGTCGCCGTGGCAGATCACCACCAGCGGCCGGCCCGGCGCCGCCTGCGCCGCCGCCACGAGCTGTGTCAGGCCGTCGCGGGCCGGATCGATCCGGACGATGCGGGCCGGCACGGTCAGCGCCGCGACGATCTCGTCCGCCGCCGGCAGCCAGCCGTCGATCGCGACCAGAACCGGCCGGGACGCCCCACCGGGGCCGGGGCAGCCGTCGCTGCAGCCGGCCGGACCGCCGTGCTCCGGTGGCTGGATGGTGATCGGCGTGTGCCTACTGACTGCTGGCCGGTTCACGTCAATTCCCCATAGAATGACCCTGGCGATGGATCGACAGAACGCCGTGACCCGGGTGCGGGGCTTCCGGCAGCTGCCGGTGCGCCCGAAGTGCCTTCCGTTCGGAGTGCAGATACGAATGCCGGCTTTGTGTGTTCGTCGTGATTCGGTTGATCGGCTATGAATTCTCGCCGGCCGCGGCGGTGACGTCTGCGAACCAGTTCACACAACGGACAATCGATGACCCCGGAAGACCTGCTGGCGCGCCACGATCTGCTGGGCATCCTGTCGCCGGAGGAGCGCCAGGCGCTGCGCCGGCATGTGGCGGTGCGCAAGGTCGCGGCCGGGCAGACGCTGTTCCGGCAGGGCGATCCGGGTGACGGACTCTACGGGATCCTCACCGGGCGCGTGGTCGTCACGGTGGAGTCGGCCGAGGGCAAGGAGCTGATCCTCAACATGTTCGGGCCGGGCGACTTCTTCGGCGAGATCGCCCTGCTCGACGGCAAGGGCCGGACGGCGAACGCGATGGTCCGCGAGGCCGGGCGGCTGCTGTTCCTGCCGCGCGGCGAGTTCCTGCCGTTCCTGGAGCGGCGGCCGGCGCTGGCGGTCCGCATGATCGCGCTGCTCTGCGACCGTCTGCGGCGCACCACGCAGCTGTTCGAGGACGCCGCCCTGCAGGACGTCCCGGTGCGGCTCGCCCGGCAGCTTTCGGTTCTCGCGGATCGCCAGGGCTCCGACGACGGCGAGACCGTGACGATCTCGCAGGCGGAGCTGGCGCAGACGCTCGGGGTGTCGCGCGAGATCGTCGGCAGGCACCTGGGGGTGTGGCGCGACGCCGGCCTCGTCGAACTCGGGCGCGGCCGCATCCGGATCCGCGACCGGGCGCCGCTGTACCAGATCGTCGCCGGAGGCTGACGGTTGGCGGCGTCGTTCTACGCGCAGCTCGACCGCATCGCCGAACTTCTCAGGACCCGCGGCCGGGTTTCCTATCGCGCCGCCCAACACGAGCTCGGGGTCGACGACGTGCTGCTCGCCGACCTCGTGGCGGAGCTTGTCACCGTGCAGCGTCTCGCCGTCGAGGCCGAGGCCGGCGTCCTGGAGTGGACGGGGACGGCCGCGGCGCCGGGTGGTGCCGAGCGGCGCCAGGTGACGGTCATGTTCTGCGACCTCGTGGGCTCGGCCGGTCTCGCCGAGCGCCTCGATCCGGAGGACCTGCGAGAGCTGCTGCGCCGCTACCAGGAGACCGTCGACGCGGTCGTGCGGCGATGCGGCGGCGTCGTCGCCCGCACCGTCGGCGACGGACTGCTGGTGTATTTCGGCTATCCCCTGGCGCATGAGGACGATGCCGCGCGCGCGGTGCGGGCCGGCCTGCAGATCGTCCAGGCGGTGCGCCAACTGGCGTCCGCCGAGCCCCTGCAGGTGCGCATCGGCATCCACACCGGCATGGCGGTGATGGGTGACATCGGCTCGGGCGACAGCCGCGAGTCGATGGCGGCGGTCGGCGAGACACCGAACGTCGCGGCGCGCCTGCAGGGGCTGGCCGAGCCCGATACGGTCGTGCTGAGCGAGGCGACGCACCGGCTGCTTCGCGGCGCCTATGACTGCGCCCGGCTGGGCGCGCGACGGCTGCGCGGGATCACCGAGGCGATCGAGGCCTGGCGGGCGCTGCGCGAGCGCCCGTCCTGGGAGATGCACGAGGTGTCGAGCGCGTCCGAGGCGACGCCGCTGGTCGGGCGCACCGGGGAGATGGCGCTGCTCTTCCGGTGCTGGGAGCAGGCAGAAGCCGGGCACGGCCAGGTGGTGCTGCTGCGGGGCGAGCCGGGGATCGGCAAGTCACGGCTGGTCCGCGCCCTGCATGCCCAACTCGCCGGCCGGCAGCACGACCGCCTGGTGGCGCGCGGCGTCGAATTCCACCGCAACAGCGCCTTCCATCCGGTCGCCGAGCTGCTGCACCGCGTGCTGCGGATCGACGGTGCCGACCTGCCGGGGACCGGGCGGTTCGGGCAACTGCGCGCAAGGCTGCTCGCTTACGGTTTGCCCGGCGACGATATCGCAGCGCTGCTGGCCCCGGTCCTCGGAGTTCCTCTCGCCGAGGGGGTCGACCCGCGACGCACCCGGACACCCGAACGGGTGCGCGAGGACACGATCAAGGCGCTTCAGGGCTTCGTGATCGCGCTGGCGGCGGAGCGGCCGCTTCTCCTGGTGGTCGAGGACCTGCACTGGATCGATGCCTCCACCCTGGAGTGGCTGGAGCTTCTGATCGACGCGACGGCCGGGCATCGCATGCTCGTCGTCCTCACCGCCCGCCCGGAGTTCGGCCCAAGGTGGCCCGACCGGCCGGGCCTGCATGCGCTGACCCTCGCCCGCCTGGGCCGCAATGCCGCCGAACGCATCGTCACGGCAGTCGCCGGCCGGCCGCTCCCACCGGCCGTCGTGGCGGAGATCGCGGACCGGACGGACGGCGTGCCGCTGTTCGTCGAGGAACTCACCCGGATGCTGCTCGACGCCGGTCTCCTGCCGGAGCAGACCTCCGCCGGTTCTCCGCAGCCGACGCTGCCGCAGTCGATCCCGGCTAGTCTCCAGGATTCCCTGATCGCGCGGCTGGACCGGCTGCCGTCCGGCAAGCCGACGGCGCAGCTCGGCTCGGTCATCGGCCGCCGCTTCTCACATGCCATGCTCCGGCAGGTCGCCGGGCTCGACGAGGCGGAGCTTCGGCGCGATCTGGCGGCCCTGGTCGACGCCGAACTGCTGGTCCGGCATGGCGAGCCGCCGGGCGCGGAATACACGTTCAGGCATGCGCTGGTCCAGGACGCGGCATACCAGATGCTGCTGCGTGGCCCCCGCCGCGAGTACCATGAACGCATCGCGCTGGTGCTCGAGAAGCAGCCGGGTATCGCGGCCGAGGTGCTGGCGCATCACTTCGCCCGGGCGGAGCATGCCGCTACGGCGATCGGTTACTGGCAGCAGGCCGGCGAGGCGGCAGCCCAGCGCCTCGCCTATGTCGAGGCGATCAGCCATTTCGATGCGGCGATCCGCCTGCTTGCGGAACTCCCGGAGACGCCGGAACGGCAGCACCTGGAGCTGGCGCTGCGCACCGCCATGGGGGTGCCGCTGGTGGCGGCGAAGGGCTACGGCTCGCCGGAAGCCGAGGATTGCTACCGGCGCGCCTATGACCTGTGCCGGGAACTCGACGACCGCGCCCGACTGTTCCCGGCAGTCCGCGGGTTGTGGAATCTGCGGCTGGTGCGCGCCGAGCTCGGCCCGGCGCGGGAGCTGAGCAGGCAACTGCTCGCCCTGGCGAGCGGCGACGGCGAGCCCGGCCAGCAGGTCGCGGCGCACCGCGCGGCGGGCGTCACATTGTTCAAGCTCGGTGAGTACACGGACGCCGCCGGGCACTTCCGGCTGGCGATCGACGCCTACGATCCCGCCCTGCACGCCGCCCTCGCGCCGGAGCATGGAGCCGACCCGTGCGTCGTCTGCCTGGCGTATCTCGGCACCACGACCTGGGCGCTCGGACATCCGGACCGGGCGCTCGGACATGTCCAGGAGGCGCTGGCCCTGGCGCGGCAACTTGGGCACGACCTCAGCGTCGCGGTCGCGCTGACGACCGCCGCACGGTTCCATCAGGTCCGTGGAGAGCCGGCCCGGGTGCGCGAGCACGCGACCGCCGTGATCGCGCTGTCGCAGGAGCTCGGGCTGCCATACTGGCGGGCGCTCGGAACGACCCTGGCAGGTTGGGCGATGGCGCAGGAAGGCGATGCCCGCGGCGGCATCGTCGCGATCCAGCGCGGCCGCAAGGCGCTGCGCGACACCGGTGCCGGGCTCATCGAGCCGTGGAACCTGGCGGCCCTCGCCGACGCCCATCGTCGCGCCGATGAACCGGCAGCCGCCCTCTGCCTGCTGGCGGAGGCACTGGCGCTGGCCGAGGCGACCGGCGAGCGCTGGTGGCTATCCGAGCTGCATCGGCTGGCGGGGGAATGCACGCTGGACAGCGGCGGTGGGGGCGCCGAGGCCGAGGCCTGCCTCCGGCGGGCGCTCGCGGTCGCACAGCATCAGCGGGCGAGGTCGCTGGAACTGCGGGCGGCAGCCAGCCTTGTCAGGCTGACGGCCGGCGAGACCGACCGCGCGCTGCTGGCGGAGATCCACGCCTCCTTCACCGAAGGCTTCGACACCCCCGACCTTCGGGAAGCCCGGGCGGCACTCGGCCTGCAGCCGTAGGGCCGGCGGCCGTGCACCGACCGCGCTCGGCACTCGCCATTCCCGGCGCGACCCGCTAAAACGGCGCCCTCGCATTGGGATCGTCCGTCAGCCGGGGACACCTATGGATAACGTCGACGCGTTGCGCGCGGAACTGCTGGCCGAGATCGACCGGGCCGGTGACCCCGACGCGCTGGAACAGGTGCGGATCGCCGTGCTCGGCAAGAAGGGCCGGATCACCGAGCGCATGAAGGCGCTGGGCGGCCTCGACCCGGAGGCACGGCGGGCCGCCGGCCTGGCGATGAACGCCGTCAAGGACGCGGTCACCGAGGCGCTGGAGCGCCGCCGCGCCGGCCTCGCCGACGCCGCGCTCGACGCGCGGCTGGCGCGCGAGCGCATCGACGTGTCGCTGCCGGCCCGCCCGGAGGCGCGCGGCCGGATCCACCCGATCACCCAGACCATCGACGAGCTGACGGCGATCTTCTGCGAGATGGGTTTCACGGTGGCCGAGGGCCCCGACATCGAGAGCGACTACTACAACTTCACCGCCCTCAACATCCCCGAGGACCATCCGGCGCGGCAGGAGCACGACACCTTCTACCTGCAGCCCGACGCCGAGGGCCGTCGCAAGGTGCTGCGCACCCACACCTCGCCGGTGCAGATCCGCACCATGGAGAAGGTGACGCCGCCGATCCGCATCATCGTGCCCGGCCGCACCTTCCGCTCCGACCACGACGCCACGCACTCGCCGATGTTCCACCAGGTCGAGGGGCTGGTGGTCGACAAGAAGACCCATATGGGCCACCTCAAGGGCTGCCTGATCGACTTCTGCCGGGCGTTCTTCGGCATCGACGACCTGCCGGTGCGCTTCCGGCCGTCCTACTTCCCGTTCACCGAGCCGTCGGCCGAGGTCGACATCGGCTGCTCGCGCAAGGGCGGCGAGATGAAGATCGGCAACTACGGCGACTGGCTGGAGATCCTCGGGTCCGGCATGGTCAACCCGCGGGTGCTCGCCAACGCCGGCATCGACCCGAGCGAGTACCAGGGCTTCGCCTTCGGCATGGGGATCGAGCGCATCGCCATGCTGAAATACGGCATCCCGGACCTGCGGCCATTCTACGACAGCGACCTGCGCTGGCTGCGCCACTACGGCTTCGTGCCGATCGCCCAGCCGACCGTCGCCGGAGGGCTGTGAGCCATGAAGTTCACCCTGAGCTGGCTGAAGACGCATCTCGACACCACCGCGTCGCTGACCGAGATCACCGACCGGTTGACCATGCTGGGGCTGGAGCTGGAGGGCGTGGAGGACCGCGCCGCCGACTTCAAGCCGTTCCGCATCGCCCATGTGGTCGAGGCCGTGCAGCACCCGAACGCCGACCGCTTGCGGGTCTGCAAGGTCGACGCCGGCGACGGCATCGTGCAGGTGGTGTGCGGCGCGCCAAACGCCCGCACCGGCATGAAGGGCGTGTTCGCCCCCGCCGGCACCCGCATCCCCGGCACCGGGGTCGACCTGAAGAAGGGGGTGATCCGCGGCGAGGAGTCGAACGGCATGCTGCTGTCCGAGCGCGAGCTCGGGCTGTCCGATGACCACGAGGGCATCATCGACCTGGCAGAGGACGCGCCGGTCGGCGCCGTCTGGGCCGATTGGGCCGGGCTGAACGACCCGGTCATCGACATCGCCATCACCCCGAACCGCGGCGACTGCCTGGGCGTGCGCGGCATCGCCCGCGACCTCGCTGCCGCCGGCGTCGGCACCCTCAGGCCGCTCGACACCTCGCCGGTGAAGGGCAGCTTCGAAAGCCCGATCAAATGGCGCATCGACCTGCCGCCCGGCCGGGAGAGCCTCGCGCCGATCGTGGTCGGCCGGTACTTCCGTGGCGTGAGGAACGGCGCCAGCCCGAAATGGATGCAGGACCGGTTGCGCGCCGTCGGCCTGCGGCCGATCTCGGCGCTGGTCGACATCACCAACTACGTGATGCTCGACCTCGGCCGGCCGCTGCACGCCTACGACCCGGCCAGGCTGACCGGCGACCTGACCATCCGGCTCGGCCGGCCGGGCGAGAAATACCTGGCGCTGAACGGCCGCGAATACGCCTTCGACCAGGACATGCTGGTGATCGGCGACGACCACGGCGCCGACGACCTCGCCGGCGTCATGGGCGGCGAGCGCTCCGGCGTGTCGGAGACCACCACCGACATGTTCCTCGAAGTGGCGATCTTCGATCCGACCGCGGTCGCCGCCACCGGCCGCAAGCTCGGCCTGCAATCCGACGCCCGCTACCGCTTCGAGCGCGGCCTCGACCAGACCTCGCCGTTCTGGGGGGCCGAGGCCGCCACCCGGCTGGTGCAGGAGATCTGCGGCGGCGAGGCGAGCGAGCTGGTGGTCGCCGGCTCCGAGCCGGACTGGCGCAAGCCGATCGCGCTGCGCCACTCGCGCATCGCCGGGCTGTGCGGGGTCCAGGTGCCGGAGGCCGAGGCCAAGCGCATCCTCGGCGCGCTCGGTTTCGAGGTGACCGGTGCCGGCGAGGCGATGAGCGTCACCCCGCCGCCCTGGCGCGGCGACATCGTCGGCGAGGCCGACCTGGTCGAGGAGGTGGTGCGGGTCAACGGCTATGACGCCATCGCCCCGGTCTCCATGGAGCGCGACGGCACGGTGCCGCACCCCGCCCTGACGCCGGAGCAGAACCGCCGACGGCTCGCCAAGCGTGCGCTCGCCGGCCGCGGCATGGTCGAGGCGGTGACCTTCTCGTTCCTGCCGGCGAAGCACGCCGCCCTGTTCGGCGGCGCCGGCCCCGAGCGCACGCTGGTCAACCCGATCAGCGCCGACCTCGACGTCATGCGCCCGGCGATCCTGCCGAACCTGTTGGCCGCCGCCGCGCGCAACGCCAACCAGGGCTATCCGGACCTGGCGATCTTCGAGGTCGGCCCGGAATATGCCGGCGACCAGCCGCAGGACCAGGCCTGGGTGGCGTCGGGGCTGCGCCACGGCCGCACCGGCCCGCGCGACGTGCGCAAGTCGGACCGCGCGGTCGACCTCTTCGACACCAAGGCCGACGCGCTCGACCTGCTGGAGATGCTGGAGGCGCCGACCGGCAACCTGCAGGTCACCATCGACGCGCCGTCCTGGTACCATCCCGGCCGCTCCGGCTGCCTCAGGCTCGGCCCGACGGTGCTGGCGCGGTTCGGCGAGTTGCACCCGCGGATTCTCGCCGCCTTCGACCTGCGCGGCCCCGCCGTCGCCTTCGAGGTGCTGCTGGACGCCGTGCCGATGCCGAAGCGCAAGGGGCCGCAGAAGCCGCTGCTGGAGCGCATTCCGTTCCAGCCGGTGGTGCGCGACTTCGCCTTCGTCGTCACCGGCGAGGTCGCGGCCGACAAGGTCGCGCGCGCCGCCGCCGGTGCCGACAAGGCGCTGATCGACGGTGTGCGGGTGTTCGACGAATACCGCGGCGCCGGCCTGCCCGAGGGTGCAAAGTCGATCGCCATCGAGGTGACCCTGCAGCCGCGCACCGCCACCCTGACCGACGAGCAGATCGAGGCGGTGGGCAGGAAGATCGTCGCCGCCGTCGAGAAACACACGGGCGGGACGTTGCGGGCGTAGCGGCGCAGATCGCCCATCGCGGCGCTTCGAGTATGGCAAATCTCGGAGCGGCGGGTGGATCCCGGCGCTGCGCTGCGGCCGGGATGAGGGATTGGGAAGTGTCTTAAAGCCCTCATCCCGGCCGGAGCGGCGCAGCCGCGGAGAGCCGGGATCCACCCGCCACTCCGTCGCCGGCCTCACGGCCAGGGCTGGTGCAGCCCGACCGAGATGGCGTGGAAGTCCGGATGCTCGGCGTCGATGCGGCCGGTGCGCATCAGCCAGTCGATGATGACCAGGTTGCAGTTGTACTTGAAGTCGTCGCCGGTCTCGACGATGCGGGAGACGTCGTCGACCGGCATCAGGGTGAAGCCGTCGACCTCGCCGTCCACCGGCTCCGGCACGAAGTCCGCCGGCACATCCAGGTCGTAGGACCAGAAGGCGTGCCGGCGCAGGCCCTCCGGCACCTCCATGGTGTAGCTGATCATCGAGACCGGCCGCGCCCGCGCCGCGAGATCCCCGGGAATGCCGGCCTCCTCGGCGCATTCCTTCAGCAGGTTCTGGCGTGCCGTGAGACCGGCCGGGTGGCCGCCCGCCACCATGTTGTCGAGCTTGCCGGGAAAGGTGGTCTTGGTCAGCGCCCGGCGTGCCACCCACATCCGGGGGTCGCCGCCGCCGCCGATCAGGCCGTTGAGGTGGAAGCCGCGGTTGGCGATGCCGAACTCGGTGACGGCCCCGCGATCCATCTCGAAGAGCGGCTCTGCCGCCAGATGCTCGATCACCGGGTAGCGCTCGCCACGCAGGCGGCCGATCAGCCCGTCCTCGGCCAGCGCCGCCAGCGCGTCGGCGACCGCCTTGGTACGGTCCTCCGGGGTGCGCAGGTCCGGGTCGAGGTGGACCAGGTCCTCGAACACGTGGAACAGCGTTCCGAAGCGCATCAGCTCCAGGCTGAGCGGCCGCCGTATCCAGCCGACCCGCGCCGTCCCGACGCGGAACGGCACGAAGTCGGCCAGCGAATAGGCGTTGCAGGCGCGGATGTGGTCGAGGAATGCCATGCCCGCTGTAATGCCCGACCGGCGGGCCGACCGACAAGTGGCTAGGCGAAGCTCTTCTCGCTGGTCAGCACGCCGACCACCGCCACCATCTGGCGGATCGCATGCGCGATCAGCTCGGCCTTGGCGCGGTCGAGGCCGTCGACCTGCAGGTCGATGGTCAGCTCGTCACGCCGCCGGCCGCCGAGGTCGGCATGCCAGCGCAGCGGGATCATGCCGCGTTTGGCGAACAGTTCCAGGACCCGCGGCATCACCGACGGATCGGCGATCGCCTGGATCGAGAAGCAGGCGACGGTGGGGTTGGTCTCGACGGCAGAAGGCAGGGCGGCAGAAGGCAGGGCGGTGGACGGCAGGGGAGCGGTAGAGCCGCTCAGGCGCTCGGCACGCATGGGGAATCTCCATGGAAAACGGACGGACGATCAGCACAGTCCCGGCCCTCTACGAGGACCGGGCGGCTAATTCGCCGACCGATGCGGCCCACCGGCCGCGTATGGAGATCCGAATTCATGGAAAGGAAATTACCCACCGCCGGGGCGACGGTCAATGGCGGCGTCACCCCATCAGCTTGGCCAGCGCCAGATTGAGCTGGCTCATCCGCTCGTGGTCGCCGAACGCCGAGTCCGGGTGGTAGATCATCGCCAGCCGCCGCCAGCGACGCTTGACGGACGCCGGATCGGGGACCGCCGAGGGCGGGAAGCCGAGCACGAACAGCGCGTCGGAGCGGCTGTTGACGCCGCGGTCCAGCACCGGCGTCGCCAGATCCGTCACCAGCTGGCGGAGCGTCGCATTCTCGGCCGCCAGCCCGTCGCGCGCCTTCTCGACCGCCGCCTCGGCCTTGCGATCGGAGGCGGTGACCACCGACAGCTGCGCCTCGCCTTCCGCCATCTGCAGCGCCAGCGCCAGCGCCCGCCGCAGGTCCGCGTCGGCGTAGCCGGACGGAAGTCGCATTTGAATCCGCGGCTTGCGTTTCAGGACCCGGCCCTTGGAGGCGCCGGACTGCAACTCGATCACCTCGCGGTCGCCGGCGGCCGGCTCACCCGGATCGGGTACCCGCGTCAGCTGGTCCGCCCCGACCAGCAGCAGCACCGCGCGCGCCAGATCGGCGGCGCTCGCCCCGCGCCGGGCCGCCAGCCGGGCCACACGGTCCCGGAAGACACTCGAGCAAGGCACGATATAGGAGGTTCCCCGGGTGCTCGCGGGGCTGGAGGCGTCAGGCATTATCCTACCATGTCTAGCACGGAAGTCGCAGAAAACCGCCACATCTGGTCGATTTCGGGAGACGGTACTCCCACCGGCACTCCCGCGCAACCGCGATCGGAGTTTCGTGATGCCGAGTCCATTCCGCTCAGTCACCAAGATCTTGGTCATAGGTTAATATAATTGGTTAATTCACCACTGCCTCTTGCCGCTGCAGGGTGAAAGCCCCGCAAAGAACATTAATTTCCCTCAAATTCAATATATCATGAATTGTTATTTTTCCGCTAGATAGCAGATGAATCTGTGGGGTGAGTTCAAGAACGCGTCGGATCCGAACCGAATTCGCGCCGCCGCCGCGCCTGGACCGGCCGGCGGTTCCGCGCCATGGTCCGGAAAACCCCTTCGGAGCACCCGATGACCGACGCCTTCCCGGTTTCGACCGCCGTCCCGACCGCGCCCGATGTCCGCGTGCTCGCCCGCGCCGCCTTGCCCGCTGCCGATTCGGTGCTCGACGCCGCCCGCCGGCGGGTTTCCGAGCGCTTCGCCCCGGGCGGCAGGCTGGACGGCGCGGCGCTGGATGCCGAGCAGACGATGTCGCATGGCTTCGCCTGGCTGGCGACCACCGTGGAGGCACTGCGCCAGACGCTGGGCTGGGCCGACCGGCTGGCCGAGGCCGACCGCTTCGGCGCCACCGAGTCGGCGCTGCTCGGCGTCGCCTTCGGCGAGTATCTCGGGCAGATCGCCGGCGGCATCCCGATGACCCAGACCGAGACGGTGCGGCCGCACGACCTCGGGCTGGAGCCGGCGGACCTGGCACCGCTCGCCGCCGAGCCCTGCCGGCGCCTGATGCGCGACGGCAACGGCCAGGCCGCCCGGGTGGCGCTCGCCGCGATGCTGCATGACGGCCTGGAGAGCGGCGATCCCGACGGGCTCGGCGATCACGGCCTGGACGAGACCCTGGAACTGGTGCGCGAGCAGTTCACCCGTTTCGGCGCCGACCGGGTGCTGCCCTTCGCCCACCAGTGGCATCTCGACGACCGGCTGATCCCGATCGAGGTGGTCGAGGCGATGGCCGAGCTCGGCACCTTCGGCCTGACCGTGCCGGAGGCCTATGGCGGCCTCGGCATGGGCAAGGAGGCCCTGGTGGTGGTCTCCGAGACCTTGAGCCGCGCCTATATCGGCGTCGGCTCGCTCGGCACCCGTTCGGAAATCGCCGCCGAACTGATCCGCCTCGGCGGCACCGAGGAGCAGAAGGCGCATTGGCTGCCGCGCATCGCGTCGGGCGAGATCCTGCCGACCGCAGTGTTCACCGAGCCGAACACCGGATCCGACCTCGCCCGCCTGCGCACCCGCGCGGTGCGTGACGGCGACGCCTACCGGGTGCATGGCAACAAGACCTGGATCACCCACGCCGCCCGCACCGACCTGATGACGTTGCTGGTGCGAACCGACCCAGCCGAGCCCGGTTACCGGGGACTGTCGATGCTGCTGGCCGAGAAGCCGCGCGGCACCGACGCAGATCCATTCCCGGCGCAGGGCATGACCGGCGGCGAGATCCCGGTGCTCGGCTACCGCGGCATGAAGGAATACGAGCTCGCCTTCGACGGCTTCGAGGTACCGGTCTCCGCCCTGCTCGGCGGCGTCGAGGGCCAGGGCTTCAAGCAGCTGATGGCGACCTTCGAGAGTGCGCGCATCCAGACCGCCGCAAGGGCCCTGGGCGTCGGCCGCAACGCCCTCGAACTCGGGCTTCGTTACGCCTCCGAAAGAGTACAGTTCGGCCAGGCGATCCGCCACTTTCCGCGGGTCGCCAGCAAGCTGGCGCGGATGGCCGCCGAGCTGGCCGCAGCGCGCGCGCTGACGCTGCACGCCGCCCGCGAGAAGGACAGCGACCGGCGCTGCGACATCGAGGCCGGAATGGCCAAGCTGCTGGCGGCCCGGGTGGCCTGGGCGGCGGCCGACGACGCGCTGCAGATCCACGGCGGCAACGGCTTCGCGCTGGAATATCCGATCAGCCGGGTATTGTGCGACGCCCGCATCCTCAACATCTTCGAGGGGGCCGGCGAGATCCAGGCCGGCGTCATCGCCCGTGGCCTGCTCACCCCCGGCCGCAACTGAACGAGGCGCAACTGAACGAGGCGCAGCCGAATGAAGGGTCACCGCATGGAGCCGAAGCGCGACCGATGACGGAGCGATCCGATCCGTCCGAGATGCTCGCCCGCGCCTGGGAGGCGAATGCCGACCTGTGGGTCCGGGCGGTGCGCGACCAGCGGATCGCCAGCCGCACCGCCGGCGCCGACGCGGCCGTCGTCGCGGCGATCGTCGAGCGCCGGGCGCAGCGGGTGCTCGACCTCGGCTGCGGCGAGGGCTGGCTGGTCCGGCGCCTGACCCAGGAGACCGGCGGCACGACCGTCGGCATCGAGCGCTCGGCCCGGCTGGTAGAGGCGGCACGCGCCGCCGACCCGGCCGGCGACTACCGGCAGAGCTCCTTCGAGGAGTTCGTTACGGCCCCGGACACGGTCGGCACCCGGTTCAATGCCGCGGTGTTCAACTACGCGCTGTTCGACGACGCCGCCGCCGATCTGCTGGCGACCGCGGCGTCGGTGCTGGTCCCCGGCGGCGTCGTGGTGGTCCAGACCCTGCACCCCTGGGCCATCGCCGGCGAGCACTACGCCGACGGCTGGCGGGTCGAGGACTTCACCGGCATCGCGGCACCCGGCGAGGCCTGGGAGCCGATGCCCTGGTACTTCCGCACCATGCAGTCCTGGGCGGCGGTGATCCGCGACGCCGGGCTGGCGATCGAGGACCTGCGCGAGCCGCCGGCCCCCGACGGCGGCCCGCCGCTGTCGCTGCTGCTGGTGGCCGGCCGCACCGCCTGAGGGTCCGGGACGGCGCCCGGGCGCGACGATCCGCCACGGTGATCCGCCGGTTTCGGTATCGTCGCGGGCGGTGCCCGGTCTATATGTGAGCCCATGAACACGCTCTTCACCGTCGCGCTCTTCCTCGCCATGGCGGCCACCGTCGGCGCCCTGCTGTGGGGGCTCGTCGCCATGGCCCGCGGCGGCGAGTTCAACGCGAAATGGTCGAACAAGATGATGCGCTACCGCGTCCTGTTCCAGGCCGTCGCGATCGCCGTCTTCGCGCTGCTGCTGTCGCTGTCCAAGGACTGAACCGGCATGGTGCGGCTGACCCGGATCTACACGCGCGGCGGCGACCAGGGGCAGACCTCGCTCGGCGACGGCACCCGGGTCGCCAAGCATTCCGCCCGCCCCAGCGCCTACGGCACGGTCGACGAGGCCAATGCCGTGGTCGGGCTGGCGCGCCTGACCGTCGCCGCCGACGGCGGCACCGAGGCTGATGCCATGCTGGCGCGGATCCAGAACGACCTGTTCGACCTCGGCGCCGACCTGTGCACGCCGGAGCGGCCGGACCCGAAATACCCGCCTCTGCGCATCGTCGCCGCGCAGGTCGAACGGCTGGAGGCCGAGATCGACGCGATGAACGCCGAGCTGGCGCCGCTGAACTCGTTCATCCTGCCGGGCGGCAAGCCGGCCGCGGCTCAGCTGCATCTCGCCCGCACCGTGGCCCGCCGCGCCGAGCGCGAGATCACGGCGCTGGCCGAGGCCGAGCCGGTCAATCCGGAGGCGGTGAAATACGTCAACCGGCTGTCCGACCATCTGTTCGTGCTGGCCCGCTGGATCAACGACCGCGGCGCCGGCGACGTGCTGTGGGTCCCGGGAGGCAACCGATGATCCCGGCCGGGGGTTGCCCGATCCGTCATCGCACTGCACAAATCTTGCGCCGCGTCACCTTGACACGCCAGGGGGCGCTTTCTAAAGAGCGGGGTCGCCCGGCGGCATTCGGCCGAACCCCCCGGACCAGATCGAGGGAGTCATGAAGGTACTCGTCCCCGTCAAGCGGGTGATCGACTACAACGTGAAGGTTCGCGTGAAGGCGGACCAGAGCGGGGTCGAGCTCGCGAACGTCAAGATGTCGATGAACCCCTTCGACGAGATCGCCGTCGAGGAGGCGATCCGCATGAAGGAGGCCGGCAAGGCCACCGAGGTGGTCGCCGTGTCGATCGGCCCGAGCCAGGCGCAGGAGACCATCCGCACCGCGCTGGCGATGGGTGCCGACCGCGGCATCCACGTGGTGCATGACGGCGAGGTCGAGCCGCTGGCGGTCGCCAAGATGCTGAAGGCGATCGTCGAGAAGGAACAGCCGGGCCTCGTGATCCTCGGCAAGCAGGCGATCGACGACGACTGCAACCAGACCGGCCAGATGCTGTCGGCGCTGCTCGGCTGGAGCCAGGCGACCTTCGCCTCGAAGATCGAGGTCGGCGACGGCAAGCTCACCGTCACCCGCGAGGTCGACGGCGGGCTGGAGACCATCACGGTCACGACCCCGGCGATCGTCACCACCGACCTGCGCCTGAACGAGCCGCGCTACGCCTCGCTGCCGAACATCATGAAGGCGAAGAAGAAGCCGATCGACCAGTCGTCGGCGGCCGACCTGGGCGTCGACCCGAAGCCGCGTCTCGCCACCCTGAAGGTGGTCGAGCCGGCGAAGCGCCAGGGCGGCGTCAAGGTCGCCGACGTGGCCGAACTGGTGTCGAAGCTGAAGAACGAAGCGAAGGTGATCTGACATGAGCGCGCTGGTCTTCGCCGAGCACGAGGGCGGCCTGCTGCGCCCCTCGACCCTGAATGCCGTCGCCGCCGCCGCCCAGATGAGCGACCAGGTCGTCGTCCTGGTGGCGGGCCTGGGCTGCGGCCCGGCCGCCGAGGCTGCCGCCAAGGTGGCCGGCGTGTCGAAGGTCGTGAAGGTCGACTCCGCCGAGTACGAGCACACCCTGGCCGAGAACCTGGCGCCGCTGATCGCTAAACTCGCGGCCGGCCACAGCCATGTCGTCGCGACCGCGACCACCGTCGGCAAGAACATCATGCCGCGGGTGGCAGCACTGCTCGACGTCGCCCAGGTCTCCGACATCATCGAGGTGGTCGACGCCGACACCTTCGTGCGGCCGATCTATGCCGGCAACGCGCTGGCGACGGTGAAGTCGTCCGACGCCATCAAGGTCGTCACCGTGCGCGGCACCAACTTCGAGCCGGCCGCCGCCGAGGGCGGCTCGGCCGGCATCGAGGACGGCTCCGGCGACGGTGACAAGGGGCTGTCGAGCTTCGTCGGCGCGGCGCTGTCGAAGTCCGACCGCCCGGAGCTGACCAGCGCCCGGATCGTGATCTCGGGCGGCCGCGGCATGCAGAACGGCGAGAACTTCAAGATGCTGGAGGAGATCGCCGACAAGCTGAACGCCGCCGTCGGCGCCTCGCGCGCCGCGGTCGACGCCGGCTTCGTGCCGAACGAGTACCAGGTCGGCCAGACCGGCAAGGTGGTGGCGCCTGAGCTGTACATCGCCGTCGGCATTTCGGGAGCCATCCAGCACCTCGCCGGCATGAAGGACAGCAAGGTGATCGTCGCCATCAACAAGGACGAGGAGGCGCCGATCTTCCAGGTCGCCGACTACGGCCTGGTGGGCGACCTGTTCAAGGTGATCCCGGAGCTGAGCGCGGCGCTCGACAAGGGCTGAGGGCGCCGGCCGTGAGGGCGTGGGCGGCGACGCCGTCCCGCGCCCGACAGGAGGGTGAGATGCGGCGCATCGGCGTGATCGGTGCCGGGCAGATGGGCAGCGGTATCGCCCATGTCTGCTCGGCCGCTGGCCTGGAGGTCCGCCTGGTGGACCTGTCCGACGCGGTGCTGACAGCCGGCCGCGAGCGGATCGAGCATTCCCTGGGCCGCCAGGTGGCGCGCGGCAAGCTCGCCGAAGCCGACATGGCCGCAGCACTGGCCTGCATCACCCTGGGCACCGACTACGCGGTGTTCGGCGACTGCGACCTGGTGATCGAGGCGGCGACCGAAAACGAGGAGATCAAGCGCGATATCTTCAAGCGCCTGGTCCCGCATCTCGGTGCCGACACGCTGGTCGCCACCAACACCTCGTCGATCTCGATCACCCGCCTCGCCGCCGCCACCGACCGTCCCGGCCGGTTCGTCGGCATGCACTTCATGAACCCGGTCCCGGTGATGCAGCTGGTCGAGCTGATCCGCGGCATCCAGACCGAGCAGGCCACCTTCGAGGCGGTGCGCGAGCTGGCGGTGCGGCTGGGCAAGACGGTGTCGGTCGCCGAGGATTTCCCCGCCTTCATCGTCAACCGCATCCTGCTGCCGATGATCAACGAGGCGGTGTACACGCTGTACGAGGGCGTCGGCTCGGTCGAGTCGATCGACACCGCCATGAAGCTCGGTGCCAACCATCCGATGGGGCCGCTGGAACTGGCCGATTTCATCGGCCTCGATACCTGCCTCTCCATCATGCACGTGCTGTATGACGGCCTCGCCGACAGCAAGTACCGGCCATGCCCGCTGCTGGTGAAATACGTCGAGGCCGGCTGGCTCGGCCGCAAGACCAGGCGCGGCTTCTACGACTACGGCGGCGAAGTGCCGGTGCCCACCCGCTGACCCACAGACGGGCACACACCGGCCCTGTGCGGCGGGTGTGCGGGGAGTGCTCTTGCCGGCCGGAGCGCGGCCGAGAACCGGGCCCACCGGGACGCCCCTACGTATTCGCCACAAGCCGGCGACAAATCGATTGCAGCCGAACTCCCCTTGCCTCAGCGTCATTCGCCCGCCTGCGCGGCCGTCACTCTGGGCAATTCATGCCCTGGCGGCCCGTGGTTGCCGGGTGTTCCTTCCTTGGAGGCGAGAATGGGGATGCGCATGTGGCTCGGGTCGCTGGCGTTGTCCGCGACTTTGAGCATGTCGGCGGCGGCCTGGGGACAGGCCAAGCAGGATTTCACGCTGATCAACAAGACCGGCTATGCGCTGAGTGAGGTCTACGTGTCGCCGAGCAAGGCGGACGACTGGCAGAATGACGTTCTCGGGCAGGATATCCTGGGTGACGGCCAGAAGGTGGACATCTCGTTCGAACGCGCCACCAAGACCTGCAACTGGGATCTGAAGGTGGTGTACGAAGACGACGACTCGACCGCCGTCTGGCAGAAGATCGACCTCTGCACGGTCGGGAAGATCACCATCAAGTACAACCGCGCCAGCGACACCACCTCGGCGACCTTCGACTGATCGCCTCGGCGGCGATGCGGCCCCGGGGTGCCCGGACCGCATCGCCCGTCCGTTATCCCTCAACGAAAACAAGGAGGTGTCTGATCAGCCGAATCACTCTTGCATTTACATACAGTTTTAGATAAATCCGAAGTCCACTTCAGTCCTTCAGAATGAGGGAACCATGATGACCAGAACGGTTACGGACAAGGCGCTCGCCTTGCTCACCCAATCGGTTGCCGACATCGTCGGCGACGAGACCAAGATCGCCACCGCCCTGTCGCGCGCGATCCACAGCGGAAGCCCGATGGACCTGATCATGGCCCGGGCCTCGTTCGACGACCTGGACACGACGGTTCGCCGGCAGATCCAGGGACACGCATTGCGGCTGGCGGGCAGTACGATGCACTGACCTCGCCCGGGCCCCGGCCCGGTTCAGCCGCCGGACGGCCAGGCGCAGAGCGGCACCGCTCGGCGCGTCGGCTGCTCCCCCGGCCGGATGCCATTCCGGCCGGGGGAAGCCCGGTCGCCGCGCTCAAGGCCGGATGCCGAGGTCCTCGTAGCACCGCAAAGCGCCGGGATGCACCGGGATGTCGATGCCGGCGAGCGCGGTCTCAAGCCGGATCTGCCGGCCCGCCGGATGCCCGACGTCCAGCAGCGCCCGCGTCGCGTCGTTCCACAGCGCCCGGCAGATCGCGTAGACCCGGTCGTCGGGTATGCTCGCAGCGACGATCCACTGGGCGCCGACGCCGATGCTGGGGACCTCCGGATCACCCTGGCGGTATGTGTCGGCCGGGATCGGCGAGGCAGACAGGAACGGATGCTGCGCGAGCACCTTCCCGATCACCTCCTCCTCCAGCGGAACCAGGTCCGCGGTTCGGTCGAGAAGCAGATCGGCGACGACGTTGGTCGGCACGCCGGCGACGAAGAAGAAAGCGTCGAGTTCGCCGCGCTGCATGCGCGCGGCCGCCGGCCCCGCCTTCAGGAAATCCACGGTCAGCCCGCTCTCGTCGATGCCGTAGGCCCGGAGCACCATCCGCGCCATCGGCAGCGTTCCCGATCCGGGGTCGTCCAGGGACACCCGGCGGCCCGGCAGGTCGCGCACCGAGGCGATCCCCGCTCCGGCGCGCACCACCACCTGCATGCGCTCGGGGTAGAGGTTGGCGATCACCCGCAGGTTGCGCATCGGCCGCCGGTTGCTGAATGCGCCCTCGGCGTAGAAGGCGTCATGCACCACGTCGGCCTGCGCGAAGCCGGACTCGACCATGCCGGCCTCGATCGCCTCCACATTGGCGACCGACCCGTGCGACGACACCGCCGCGGCGATCAGGTTGTAGACCCCGCAGCTGCCGCCCTCGGCGCAGGGCCGCGAGCCCTGCGGCGTGGAGATCGCGTTGCCGATGATCGCGCCGATCGGATGGTAGGTGCCGTTCACCCCGCCGGTCGCGATCCGGAAGAAGATCATCTCGTCTTCCTGGCCCACCGCCGCCGCGGCCGTCCCGGCGCTGCAGACCAGGGAGGTCGCGACCGCCACGATGCGGGCCAGCCGGTCGACCGGCATCCGGGAGCGCACTTCGGGAGCCATCAGGTCGCCTCCGGTTTCTCGAGATAGTGGAGCAGCAAGGCCTTGGCCGCCGGCGAATCCCATTCGGCGTCGCCGAGCATCTTGCCGACGATGCGGCCGTCGGCGTCCAGCAGCACCGAGGTCGGCAGCCCGACCGCCCCGAGCGCCCGCGCCAGCTCCGACTTCGGATCGGCGGCGGTCCGCAGGCCGGCGATGCCGAGCTTGCGCAGGAACGGCTCCGCCACCTCCAGGCCCTTGCGGTCGACCGACACCAGCAGCACCCGGAAGCGCTCGCCGCCGAGCGCGGCCTGCAGCCGGGCGAGCGACGGCAGTTCCTTGACGCAGGGCGCACACCACGTCGCCCAGACATTCACCAGGACCAGCGAGCCGCGGTACGCGTCGAGCTTGATGGGGCGCCCGTCCGGGTCTAGGAAGGCTGTGCTCGGGGCGGGAGTGGGCTCGGCGAGCGGTTCGAAGGCGCCGTATCCGCCGGTCAGCGGCGGTGGCCCGCCGGCCGCGCCGACCGCCACCACCGCGCCTGCGAGCACCGCGGCGACGAGGCCGGCCAGCAGGCCGAGGCGCCACGGGGTAGGAACGATCCGCCAACCGGGACCCGCCATGACCGATCAATCTCCCGCCGCCGCCAAGACCGAGAGCCGGACGAACGAGCTCTGGGGCGGGCGCTTCGCCTCCGGGCCCGCCGAGGTCATGGAACGCATCAATCCATCCATCGGGTTCGACCAGCGGTTCTGGCGGGAGGACATCCAGGGCTCGAAGGCGCACGCCGAGATGCTGGTGGCGCAGGGAATCGTCTCGGCCGCGGACGGGGCCGCCATCGCTCAGGGTCTAGATGAGATTTGGGGCGAAATCGAGTCCGGGCGGTTCAAATTCTCGCGCGCGCTGGAAGACATCCACATGAATGTGGAGTCGCGCCTGCGCGACCTCATCGGCGACCCCGCCGGCCGCCTGCACACCGGCCGGTCGCGCAACGACCAGGTCGCGCTCGACATGAAGCTGTGGACCCGCGGCGCCATCGACGACCTGGAGGTCGAGCTGAAGGCGCTGCAGGCCGTGCTGATCGAGCAGGCCGACCGCCATGCCGATACCATCATGCCGGGCTTCACCCACCTGCAGGTCGCCCAGCCGGTCACCTTCGGGCACCACCTGCTGGCCTATGTCGAGATGTTCGGCCGCGACCGCGGGCGGCTGGCCGACGCCCGCCGGCGGCTGAACGAATCGCCGCTCGGCGCCGCCGCCCTCGCCGGCACGCCCTACCCGATCGACCGCCACCGCACCGCCTCGGCGCTCGGCTTCGACCGGCCGGCGGCGAACTCCCTGGACGCCGTCTCGGACCGCGACTTCGCGCTTGAGCTGGCGGCCGCCGCGGGGATCTGCGCCGTCCATCTCTCCCGGCTCGCCGAGGAGCTGGTGCTGTGGACCACCCAGCAGTTCCGCTTCGTGCGGCTGTCCGACGCGTTCTCGACCGGCAGCTCGATCATGCCGCAGAAGCGCAATGCCGACGCCGCCGAGCTGGTGCGCGGCAAGGCCGGCCGCGTGCTCGGCGCCTTCACCGCCCTGTCGGTGGTGATGAAGGGCCTGCCGCTGGCCTACGGCAAGGACATGCAGGAGGACAAGGAACCGCTGTTCGACGCCGTCGACACCCTCGGCCTGTGCATCGCCGCCACCGCCGGCATGATCGCCGACATGCAGGCCGACCCCGCCGCCATGCGGCGCGCCGTCGAGGCCGGCTTCCCGACCGCCACCGACCTCGCCGACTGGCTGGTGCGCGAGGCCGGGCTGCCGTTCCGCGACGCCCACCACGTCAGCGGCCGCCTGGTCAAGGAGGCCGAGACCCGCGGCTGCGGCCTCGGCGACCTGCCGCTGGCGGTCATGCAGGCCGCACATCCGGCACTCGACGACCGCATCTACCGGGTGGTTTCGGTGGAGACCTCGGTGAACGCCCGCACCTCCTACGGCGGCACCGCCCCGGCGCGGGTGCGCGAGCAGGTGGCGGCGGCGCGTTCGCGCTTCCTCGACGGGGGCGGCGCGTGAGCGCCCGGCGCCCGCTCCGCCGGCTCCGCGGCCTGGCGATGCTCGCAATGCTCGCGGCGCTGGCGCTGGCAGGGCCGATCGCCTGCGGCAAACGCGGCACGCTGGAGCCGCCGCCGGGCCAGCCGTCGACCTTCCCGCAGCCCTACCCCGCCAACTGACGCCGTCGCCGAACCGGCGCCCCACTCCCGGAGACCAGCATGCAGGGCTTCGACATCCGCGACGGCGAGTTCGCCGTGGAGAACGTGCCGCTCGCCGTCATCGCCGAGCAGGTCGGCACCCCGGTCTTCGTATACTCGGCAGGGTCGATCCGCGCCCGCTACCGGGCGCTGGCCGACGCGCTGAAGCCGCTCGGGGCCTCGATCCACTACGCGCTGAAGGCCAACAGCAACCAGGCGGTGATCTCGCTGCTGCGCGAGCTCGGCGCCGGCGCCGACGTGGTCTCGGCAGGCGAGCTGGCGCGCGCCCTGGCCGCCGGTGTGCCGGCCGACAAGATCGTGTTCGCCGGGGTCGGCAAGACCCGCGACGAGATGGCGGTGGCGCTCGATGCCGGCATCCACCTGTTCAACATCGAGTCCGAGCCGGAGCTGGAGATGCTGGCCGAGGTGGCGCGCTCCAAGGGCGTGACCGCGCGGCTCGGGCTGCGCGTCAACCCCGACGTCGACGCCAAGACCCACGCCAAGATCACCACCGGCAAGGCCGAGAACAAGTTCGGCGTGCCGATCGAGCGCGCCCCGGCGTTCTTCGCCCGCGCCGCCGAACTGGGCGGAGTCGAGGCGATCGGGCTGTCGGCGCATATCGGTTCGCAGCTGCTCGACCTGGCACCCTACCGGCAGACCTATATCCGGCTGCGCGAGATGGCGCAGACGCTGCGCGCCGATGGCTACGGCCTCAGGCTTCTCGACCTCGGCGGCGGCCTCGGCATCGGCTACCACGGCGAGGAAGGCCCCGACCCGGCGGCACTCGCGGCGATCATCGGCGAGGAACTCGGCGGCCTCGGCTTCGAACTTGCGGTCGAGCCGGGGCGCTGGCTGGTCGGTGCCGCCGGCGTGCTGCTGACCCGGGTGACCCTGGTCAAGCAGGGCGTGACCAAGCGCCATGTCGTGGTCGACGCCGCCATGAACGACCTGATCCGCCCGACCCTGTACGAAGGCTTCCATCGCATCGAGCCGGTCGCCGGCCGCGACCGGCCGGACGCCGGCCCGGCCGACGTCGTCGGGCCGATCTGCGAATCCGGCGACTACCTGGCCAAGGACCGGCCGCTCGCCGCGGTGGCGGCCGGCGAATTGCTGGCGGTGCGCGATGCCGGCGCCTATGGGGCGGTGATGTCCTCGACCTACAACGCCCGGCCGCTGGCACCGGAGGTGCTGGTCGACGGCGAGCGCTGGGCGGTGATCCGGCCGCGCCAGAGCGTGGAGGCGCTGATCGCGCTCGACCGGGTGCCCGACTGGATCGGGCGCTGAAACGGGCGCGGACGGGGCGCGCCCGGATGTGGTGTTTTCCGGGCAGGCCTTGACCGGGCCGGGTCGGCGCCCGACACTTTAGGCAGATCGACCGCTCGACGCCGCCGGGCATGGGGGCAGGCTCGGCCGGCGTTCGGTCCCACCGCTGTCGCGGAGGCTTGCCGTGCGCCCCACCGAGGCCGCGTCCGACCGGACGCCTCCCTCACCCGACCGCCGCGTTTCGCGGCGTCTGGCACTTGCCCGGGCGATCGTCGGCTGGGAGCGGTTGTGGCCCTCGATCTGGATCCCGATCCTGCTGCTGGCGGCCTTCGTCGGCACCGCGCTGCTCGGCTTGCCGCGGGCGCTCGGCGCGCTCACCGGGGGCTGGGGCCAGCTCGCCCTGCTCGTCGGCTTCGCCGTCGCGTTCCTGTGGACGCTGCGCCGCGGCATGGTGGCCTGGCGACCGGCCGTCGCGGCCGACGCCGTGCGCCGCCTCGAGCGTGACAGCGCGCTGGCGCACCGGCCGATCGCCGGCCTGTCCGACCGGCCCGCCGGCGCGTCCCGCGACCCGGCCGCCCAGGCCCTGTGGGCGGCCCACCGCCGCCGCCAGGAGGCGAGCCTCGCCGGACTGCGCGTGGCGCCGCCGGAGCCGGCGATGTTCAGGCTCGACCCGTTCGGCGCCCGCACCGCCGTCGGGCTGGTGGTGGTCGCCGGACTGGCGGTCGCCGCCCCCGACCCGCTCGGCCGCATGGCCGACGCCTTCCAGCTGACCCTGAACCCGCTGGTCGCCAGCGCACCGTCGACCCTGGACGTGTGGATCAACCCGCCGACCTACACCGGCCGGCCGCCGATGCTGCTGGCCCGCGCCGGCCAGCCCGTCGGCGGTGCCCAGCCCGTCGGCGGCGCCACGTTCCGCCCGGCGGCCGCCTCCGACGGAGCCGGCGGGGCGGCGACGCCGCAGCGGCTGGCGGTGCCGACCGGCTCGGTGCTGCTGGCCAAGGTCAATGGCGGCGACGAGGTGCCGGATCTCGCCCTCGCCACCCGCGACGGCGAGGCGGTGAAACCGTTCGAGCGGGTCGCCGAGCAGGCGTTCCAGCTGGAGACCCCGATCACCGTCGGCACCGCATTGGCGATCCGCCAGGACGGTGACGAACTGGCGGCCTGGACCATCACCGTGCTGCCCGACCTGCGGCCCACCGCGGCGTTCGCCGACACGCCGAAGCCGACCGAACGGGCGGCGCTGACGATCCACTACACCGCCTCCGACGACTACGGCCTGGCCGGTGTGGAGGCCCGCATCCGCCGCCTCGACCAGGCCGGCCAGCCGACCGCCGAGGATCCGCTGGTGCTCGCCATGGCGCTGCCCGGCAACGGGCTGGAGGCCGCCGAGGCGAAGGACTTCCACGACCTCACCCCGCATCCCTGGGCCGGCCAGCCGGTCGAGATCACCCTGGTGGCGCGCGACGAGGCCGGCCAGGAGGGCCGCAGCGAGCCCGCCCGCATCACCCTGCCGGAACGCGAGTTCACCCACCCGGTGGCGCGCGCCATCATCGAGCAGCGCAAGCGGCTGCTCTCCGAACCGCAGGACAAGGCCGACATCGCCGACGTGCTGATGGCGCTCGCCGCGCGGCCGCAGCACTACTACGACGATCCCGTCACCTTCCTGGCACTACGGCTTTCGTCCGGTCGTCTGGTGATGAACGACGCCACCCCGGCGTTGATCGCCGATGTGCAGTCGCTGCTCTGGGATACGGCGCTGCGGGTCGAGGACGGCGAGATGTCGCTGGCCGCCCGCGAACTGCGCGAGCTGGAACGCCGGCTGATGGAGATGCTCGCCCAGGATAATCCCGACGAGCAGGAACTCGAGCAGCTCATGGAGGAGCTGAAGCAGGCGATCGACAAATACCTGCAGGCGATGATGGAGCAGATGCAGCAGCAGCTCCAGAACGGCGAGCAGCAGGAGATGCAGGAGGTCGACCCGAGCCAGATGGTCGAGCGCCAGGACCTGATGGACATGGTCGACCGGGCGCGCGAGATGATGAAGTCGGGCGCCAAGGACGCCGCCCGGCAGTTGCTGTCGCAGCTGCGCGAGATGATGGAGAACCTGCGCGCCGGCCGGCCGCAGCCGATGTCGCCGGAACAGCAAGCCGCCCAGGAGATGATGCGCCAGCTGCAGGACCTCGCGGAGCAGCAGCAGCGCCTGATGGACGAGACCTACCGGTCGCAGCAGGAGGGCGGCAAGGAGCCCGGCGACATGGCGGGCCAACCGCGCGAGGGCCAGGGCACGCGTCTGGGCCAGCGACCCGGCCAGCAGGGCCAGCGCGGTGCCGGCTCCCCGCAGGGCGCCGACCGCTCCGGCCGGCAGAGCCAGCCCGGCATGGGCGACGCCTCGCCCGAGGCGCTCGCCCGCATGCAGGACGAGCTGCGCCGCCGGCTCGGCGAGTTCATGCGCAAGCTCGGCGAGGGCATGGGCGACATCCCGCAGCCCTTCGGCGAGGCCGAGCGGGCCATGAAGGACGCCGGCGACGCCCTCGGCCGGTCGCAGCCCGGCGATGCGGTCGGCCCGCAGGGCGACGCCGTCGAGCGCCTGCAGGACGGCGCCCAGGCGCTGGCCGAATCGATGCGGCAGAACCAGCAGGCCAACGGCGGCACCACGCCCGACCCCAATGCCCAGGGCCGCAGCGAGGGCGACCAGCGCCGCGACCCGCTGCGCGACCGGCCAAACCAGGGCTACGCCTCGGACGAGAGCAGCGTCGAGATCCCCGGCGAGAGCGACCTGCTGCGCGCCCGCCGTATCTTCGACGAACTGCGCAAGCGCTCCGGCGAGCGCAGCCGCCCGGAGTCCGAGCTGGACTACATCGAGCGCCTGCTGAAGCGGTTCTGAGTCCTCAATACCCGAGCCCGCCCGCCGGGCGCTCATGGGTGAAGGTGACCGTGACCCGGCTGGCGCCGTCGGGCGGCGAGGCGAATTCCGACTGGAAGCGGCCGGTGTCGCCGGGCAGCAGCTGCGGCACCTCGGCGGCGAACAGCCAGGACTGCAGTGCCGCACCGTTCTCGTCGAGCACGGTGCCGCGCAGCGCCGGCAGGCTGCGCAGCCCGTCGCCCGGGTTGCGGATCTCGCCGGCGACCACCAGCAGCGGCACGCTTCCCTCCTGGCGGCGCTGCACGAAGACGTTCTGCAGCACCAGTCCCTCGCCCGGCACCGTCACATGCAGGCCGACGGTGTCGTAGAGCAGCGCGCTCGCCGGCCAGGCCTCGACCAGCGAATCGCGGGCGGCGAACAGGATCGCCGGAATCGCCACCGCCGCCGCCGCCAGCACCAGCAGTGCCACCGGCAGCCGGCGCTTCGGGCGCTCGGCCGCGCGCGAGCCGCGGAACCGCGAGATGCCTCCGAGCGGCGGCGGGTCGAGGGCATCGTCACGCGCCGCACGCAGCGCGAAGCCCCCGTCGTCGCCGTCGGCAGGGTCCGGCGCCTCCTCGAACTCCGGCTCCGGCGGCGGCGCGGCCTTGGCCTTCGGCTTGCCAACCGGCTTGCCCGACGGCTTGCCCGACGGCTTGCCACCGGGCTTCGGCTTGCCCTTCGATTTCGTCTTCGGCTCGGGCTCGGCCGCGACCGGCTCCTGGAACCACTCGTGCGAGCACTTGCTGCAGCGCAGTTTCCGTCCGGTGGTCCCGAGCGCCTTGTCCGGCACGTTGAACTTCGATTCGCATTCCGGGCAGGTAACCCGCATCCGCCGCCTCGTGGTCCGCTCCGCGGCGCGGAGTATAGCGCGCGCGCCGCCCCTCGCCACGACCGCTTCCGCGACTATGTCCGCTGCCGCTTCCGGTGCCGGGTTTTGCCCCCATGTCTTTCTTTCGCCACGGGGTTCGTCCAGGATGCGCCGGTGCCGACGCGACAGCCGCGCCGATCAGGCGGCGTCGGGCGGGCATGTCCGGGAGGCCGCGGCCGGAAATCTGCGAGGGGCGAGTAGCCAGGTGGTTCGGTTCGAGAACGTGTTCATGCGCTACGACGGCGGCCCCGTCATTCTGCGCGACGTGTCATTCGAGCTCGAGCCCGGCAGCTTCCACTTCCTTACCGGCGGCAGCGGCGCCGGCAAGTCGACGCTGCTGCGGCTGATGTATCTCGGCGCCCGGCCGGTCTCCGGCCGCGTCACCCTGTTCGACCGCGATGTCGCCAGGATCCGGCGGTCGGAACGGCCGGCGATGCGCCGCCGCGTCGGCGTGGTGTTCCAGGACTTCCGGCTGATCCCGCACCTGTCGGCTCTGGACAACGTGGCGCTGCCGCTGCGCATCGCCGGCACGCGGGAATCGCTGATCCGCGAGCACGTGCCCGAGTTGCTCGCCTGGGTCGGGCTGAGCGGCCATCTCGACGCCCTGCCCGCCACCCTGTCCGGCGGCCAGCAGCAGCGCATCGCCATCGCCCGCGCGGTGATCGGCCGGCCGAGCCTGCTGCTCGCCGACGAGCCGACCGGCAACGTCGACGACCGCATCGCCATCCGGCTCCTGTACCTGTTCGAGGAGCTCAACAAGATGGGCACCACCGTGCTGATCGCCACCCACAACGAGGCGCTGGTCAAGCGCTTCGACCATCCCCGGCTGCATCTGGAGGGAGCGCGGCTGACGCGGGTCGCGCAAGGCCCCGCCGCGGCCGGCTCGGCACCGGCGGCGCCGGGCGCCGCGGCGGCGCGCCCGAGCTGATGGCGGGACGGAGCTGAGCATGTGGGGCCGCAACGATCTGGCGCTGGCGCGCGACCCGTCGACCCGGTTCCTGCCGGGCCTGCTGGCGGTGCTGGTCTACCTGGCGGCGCTGGCGGCGGTCGGCGGGCTGACGGCGCACGGCTTCGTGCGCGACTGGGACCGCCGCCTGGCCGGCACCCTGACCGTCCAGATCCCGCCGTCGGTGGGCGCCGAGGCGGAGGCCTCGCGCGCGCTCGCCGAGGAGCGCCGCGAGGCGGTGCTGCGGCTGCTGCGGGTGACCCCGGGCGTCGCCGAGGCGCGGGCGATCGCCGAGCCGGAGGCTGCCGCCCTGCTGGAGCCGTGGCTCGGCGCCGAACTGGTCGGGGTGCTGCCGATGCCGACGCTGATCGACGTCCGGCTGGCGCCGGGCCAGCCGCTGGACCGCGACACCCTGGCCGAGCGCCTGGAGAACGCCGCTCCCGGAACCCGGCTCGACGACCATGCGCGGTGGCTGGCGGACGCGCGCGCACTCGGCCGGACCATCGCCGTCACCGGCCTGGTGGTGATCGTGCTGGTCTCGTTCGCCGCGGTGATGGCGGTGGTGTTCGCCGTCCGCACCGGTCTCGGCGTGCACCGCGACGAGATCGAAGTGCTGCACCTGATCGGCGCCCCGGACCGCTTCATCGCCCGGCAGTTCCAGCGCCACACCGGCCGACTGGCGGCGGCCGGGGCGCTGGCCGGCGCGCTGCTGGCCGCGGCCACCATGATCGGCCTGCGCTGGGCGGCGACGGGTGCGGCCTCCGATGACGGCCCCGCCGGGCTCGCCGTGCTGCTGTCGGCGATCGATTTCGGGCCGCGCGACTGGGCGGCACTGATCGGCCTGCCCGTCGTCGCGACGGTGATCGCCACCCTCGCCGCCCGGGTGTCGGTGCTGCTGTCGCTGGCGCGGCTGCCCTGACGCCATGGCCCGCCGCCGCTACCGCTTCCGTCGCGAACCCGAGCGCTCGGGCTTCGGCATACGGGCAGCCATCCTGGTGGTGCTGCTGTCGATCGTCCTGGGCTGGGGCATCGGGCTGGTGCGCTACGCCGGCATGATCCCGGTGCAGGCCCGCATGCCGACCGAGACGGTCGACGCCATCGTGGTGCTGACCGGCGGCAGCAAGCGCATGGACGCCGGGGTGGCGCTGCTGAGCGGCGGCACCGCGCCGGTGCTGTTCATCTCCGGCGTCGACCATCGGGTCGACCCTGCGCGGGTCCGAGACCTGCTGCCCGACGCCGGCACTGGCCTCGACCAGACGACCATCGACTGCTGCATCGTGCTGGGCTACGGCGCCTCCGACACTCTCGGGAACGCCCGCGAAACCGCGCTCTGGGCCCAGGCCACGGGCCGCCGGTCGCTGGTGCTGGTGACGTCGAACTACCACATGCCGCGCGCGCGGCTGGAGTTCGAGCACGCGATGCCCGAGGCGCTGCTGGTCCCCTATCCGGTGGTCCCGACCGACGTGCGGGTGGACGCCTGGTGGCGCTGGCCGGGCACGTTCGGGCTGATCTCCAGCGAGTGGACGAAGTATGTCTTCGCACGCGTGCGGATCGCCCTGGCCGAGCTGGTGGCCCCGGCACCGGAGGCGACCGTGACCAGAACGGAATAAGAACACGAAAATTGCCCCGCCGGCCCCTGGCCGGTATGATGCCAGCCGGAGTCGACGTTTCGCCGACCTCAACGATTAGCCGACCTTAAAGATTCGGGTGTGTGATGCAGGATCCGGCACCGATCAGCCGTCAGATCTGGGACATGAAGTACCGGCTGCGCGTCGACGGCCAGCCGGCCGAGGCGACACCGCAGGACAGCTGGCGCCGGGTGGCGGCGGCACTGGCCGAGGCGGAGGCGCCGGCCGATCGCGCCCGCTGGGCCGACCGCTTCTACGCGGCGATGGAAGGCTACCGCTATCTGCCCGCCGGCCGCATCCTCGCCGGCGCCGGCACCGGGCGCACGGTGACGCTGTTCAACTGCTTCGTGATGGGGACGATTCCGGATTCCATGGAGGGGATCTTCGAATCCCTCAAGGAAGCGGCGCTGACCATGCAGCAGGGTGGCGGCATCGGCTACGACTTCTCCACGGTGCGGCCGCGCGGCGCCCCGGTGAAGGGGGTCGGCGCCGACGCCTCCGGGCCGCTGTCGTTCATGGACGTGTGGGATGCGATGTGCCGCACCATCATGAGCGCCGGCTCGCGCCGCGGCGCCATGATGGCGACCTTGCGCTGCGACCATCCCGACATCGAGGAGTTCATCGAGGCCAAGCGCGATCCGGCGCGGCTTCGCATGTTCAACCTGTCGGTCCTGGTCACCGACCCGTTCATGGAGGCGGTCAAGGCCGGCCACGACTGGAACCTGGTGTTCGACGGCACGATCCATCGCAGCATTAAGGCGCGTTCGCTGTGGGACCGCATCATGCGAACCACCTACGACGTCGCCGAGCCGGGCGTGATCTTCATCGACCGGATCAACCGCAAGAACAACCTGTGGTATTGCGAGACGATATCTGCGACCAACCCTTGCGGCGAGCAACCCCTCCCCCCCTACGGCGCCTGCCTGCTCGGCTCGATCAACCTCGCCACCCTGATCGCTCGACCGTTCGAGGCCGACGCCGCCCTCGACGAGGCGGCGCTGGCGGAGCTCGTGCCGGTCGCGGTGCGCATGATGGACAATGTGGTCGACGTCTCGCGCTTCCCGCTGGCGCAGCAGGCACAGGAGGCCCGGGCCAAGCGCCGCATCGGCCTCGGCGTCACCGGCCTCGCCGACGCGCTGATCTTCTGCGGCCTGCGCTACGGCTCGCCGGAGGCGGTGGCGGAGACCGAGCGCTGGATGGCGCTGCTGCGCCGGCACGCCTACCTGGCATCGGTCGACCTCGCCCGCGAAAAGGGCGCCTTCCCGCTGTTCGACGCCGAGCCGTTCCTCGCCGGCGGCAGCATCGTCGACCTCGACGACGACGTCCGCGCGGCGATCGCCGAGCACGGCATCCGCAATGCCCTGGTCACCTCGATCGCGCCCACCGGCACCATCTCGCTGTTCGCCGACAACGTCTCCTCGGGGCTGGAGCCGGTGTTCAGCTTCACCTACGACCGCACCGTGCTGATGCCCGACGGCACGCGCCGCACCGAGGCGGTGAGCGACCTCGCCTACCGGCTGTACCGCGAGCTGAAGGGCGCGGACGCGCCGCTGACCGACGCCTTCGTGACCGCCCAGGGGCTGGCCCCGCGCGACCACGTGGTGATGCAGGCCGCCGTGCAGAAATACGTCGACAGCTCGATTTCCAAGACCATCAACTGCCCCGAGGACATCGACTTCGAGGCGTTCAAGGACGTCTACCGGCAGGCCTACGAATCCGGGTGCAAGGGCTGCACCACCTACCGCCCGAACGCGGTCACCGGGGCGGTGCTGGCGACCCGCCGCGAGGAACCCGAGCAGCCCGCGGCCGGGGAACCAGTTGCCGGGGAACAGACCGCCGCGATCGTCGCCGACGGCCGTGCCGTCGTGCACCTCACACAACCGCTCGACCGACCGGCCTCGCTGCCCGGCGAGACCTACAAGCTGAAATGGGCCGACAGCGACCACGCCATCTACATCACCGTGAACGACATCGTGCAGGACGGACGGCGCCGGCCGTTCGAGGTGTTCATCAACTCCAAGAACATGGAGCATTTCGCCTGGACCGTCGCCCTCACCCGCATGATCAGCGCGGTGTTCCGGCGCGGCGGCGACGTGTCCTTCGTGGTCGACGAGCTGAAGGCGGTGTTCGACCCGCGCGGCGGCCAGTGGATGAAGGGCAAATACGTGCCCTCGCTGCTGGCGGCGATCGGCGACGTGCTGGAGACCCACATGGTCGAGATCGGCTTCCTGAAGCGCCGCGGCGTGCCTGCCGGCGTGGAGCCGGCGGCGGAGCGCGAGGTGGTCAACATGGGTCCGGTGCCGGGCCAGTGCCCGAGCTGCGGTTCGCTCGCCATGGTGCACCAGGAAGGCTGTGCGGTGTGCACCGTGTGCGGCTACTCGAAATGCGGGTGACCCTCTGCGGCGCCGGCTGATCCCTGGAGCTCGCCGGCGCCGCGCTTGTGCGGCGGACGGCGGGCCGGCATGCTCCGCGCGGGCACCACGTCACACCGAGAGCCATGCGCGACTCCTGGCTGCGCTTCTGGGACCGTCCGAACGCGATCTACGTGAATGAGCGGCACCGGCGCGTGCACTACGCCCGCATCGCCGACGACATCATCTCGGTGCTGCCCGACCGACCGGCGCCGCGGGTCCTCGACTGGGGCTGCGGCCAAGCGCTCGAGGCCGCGCGGGTCGCGGCCCGCTGCGAACGCCTGTTCCTGTACGACGCCGCACCCTCGGTGCGCGAGGGCCTGGCTGAGCGCCACGCCGCCGTCGGCAACATCGCGGTGGTCGACGAGGCAGGGCTGGCGGCGCTCGGCGACGGAACGGTCGACGTGATCACCGTCTCCTCGGTGATCCAGTACATCGACAAGGCGGAACTGCCCGGCATCCTGCGCGGCTTCCGGCGGCTGCTCGCGAAGGACGGGCTGCTGGTGATCGCCGATGTCATCCCGCCCGAGGTCGGCATGGTCGACGACGTGCGGTCGCTGCTCTCGACGGCGGCGCGGCACGGCTTCCTGCCGGCCGCCCTCGCCGGCCTCGTCGCCACGCTGTTCTCCGACTACCGGCGGTTTCGGCGGGATATCGGCCTGTCGACATATGACGACGAGGAGTTGCGCGGCGTGATGCGGTCGGCGGGCCTGGAGCCGCGGCGGCATCCGCGCAACCTCGGCTTCCATCCCGGCCGGCGGACCTACGTCGCAAGTCCCGCCTGAGACCGCCGCCGCGGTGTCCCCGGGCACTGGCGAAGCAGCCTGGTCGACCCTAACATCGTCGGGCCTGCCGGCATCCTGGCCCCCCGGAGACCGCCTCGACATGGACTACCTGCTCGCCCTCGCGTCCGATCCCGCCATATGGGCCGCCCTGGCCGCGCTGATCGCCATGGAGGTGGTGCTCGGGATCGACAACCTGATCTTCATATCGATCCTGACCAACAAGCTTCCCGAGGAGCATCGCACGCGCGCCAGGCGCATCGGCATCGGCGCCGCACTGCTGCTCCGCCTCGGCCTGCTGGGGACGGTCGCGGTGATCGTGCAACTGACTGACCCGGTGGTCACGATCTTCGGCCACGGCTTCTCCTGGCGCGACATGATCCTGATCGCCGGCGGCCTGTTCCTGGTCTGGAAGGCGACCAAGGAGATCCATCACAGCGTCGACCCGGACCCGGGCCCCGACATGTTCGACAACAAGTCCGCCAGCATGGGCGTGGCCGCCGCGATCGGGCAGATCCTGGTTCTGGACCTGGTGTTCTCGGTCGACAGCATCATCACTGCGGTCGGTATGACCGACCACGTCCCGGTCATGGTCACGGCCGTGCTGGTGACGGTTGCCGTCATGCTGCTGGCAGCCGATCCGCTGGCGAACTTCATCGGCCGCAACCCCACGGTGGTGATTCTGGCGCTCGGCTTCCTGCTGCTGATCGGCACCACCCTCATCGCCGAAGGTTTCGGGGCGCATGTGCCGAAGGGCTACATCTATGCGGCGATGGCATTCTCGGCGGTCATCGAGGGGCTCAACATGCTCGCCCGGGGGGCTCGTCACCGCAAATCCGGATAGGCGTCGCGCCGGTGCCGGACGCCGCGGTCGCAGCCACCGCCGGGGCGCGGCGGCACGAGCACTGCAAGCCGCCGCGGCGGACGGCCCGCAGGGGCGAGGCCCGGTCATGCCGACGGCCGGCCTGGGGCGAGCCGGCTTCGCGCCGGAGCCGCCGCTGACGCGCCGCGTAAGTCGGCCGTCAAAGCTTTACGCAATCCTTACGGCGGCGGGCGATTCGAGGCATCGAACGCTTACGGCACCCTGCTCCATATGATCCGCAGACAACTGCGGAGCCTCCGATGCTCGACGTCTTCTTCGTTATCCTCGCTTTTTCCTTCTTTGGCGCAGCGATCGTCGCGGTCCGCATCTGCGACCGCCTTTAGGAGCCGCGTCATGGTGATCGACTTCATCCTCGGCGGCGGCATCGCCGTCGGCCTGCTGCTCTATCTCGGCTACGCGCTGGCGCGGCCGGAACGCTTCTGAGGAGCGCCGGCCATGCTGACGGACATCCTCCAGTTCGCGCTGTACGGCGCGCTGCTCATCGCGCTCGCCCGGCCGCTCGGCGGCTATATGGCGCGGGTCTTCCAGGGCGAGGCCACCTGGCTCTCCCCGGTGCTGCGCCCGGTCGAGGCCGGCATCCACCGGCTGGCCGGGGTCGCTCCCGACGACGGCCAGCACTGGACCCGCTACGCGGTCGCGTGCCTCGCCTTCAACCTGGCCGGCTGGTTCGTGCTCTACGGCATCCTGCGGCTGCAGGACGTCCTGCCGTGGAACCCGCAGGGCTTGCCGGCGGCCTCGCCGGACCTGGCGTTCAACACCGCGGTCAGCTTCGTCACCAACACCAACTGGCAGGCCTATGGCGGCGAGACCACGCTGTCCTACTTCAGCCAGATGGCCGGGCTGACGGTGCAGAACTTCGTGTCGGCCGCCACCGGCATCGCCGTCGGCGTCGCGGTGATCCGCGGCTTCGCCGGCCGCCAGGTGGCCTCGCTCGGCAACTTCTGGGTCGATCTGGTCCGCAGCGTGCTCTACGTCCTGCTGCCGCTGTCGATCGTCGCGGCCGTGCTGCTGGTCTGGCAGGGGGTGCCGCAGAACCTTGCGTCCTATGTCGACGCCGTCACGCTGGAGGGTGGCAGCCAGGTGCTCGCCCAAGGGCCGGCGGCCTCGCAGATCGCCATCAAGCAGCTCGGCACCAACGGCGGCGGCTTCTTCAACGTCAACTCGGCACACCCCTACGAGAACCCGACCGCACTCTCCAACCTGCTGGAATGCCTGTACATCCTGCTGATCCCGGCGGCGTTCTGCTTCCTGTTCGGCCGCATGGTCCGGGACATGCGGCAGGGCTGGGCGGTGTTCACGGCGATGTCCGTGCTGTTCGTGGCGGCCCTGGCGCTGACCTACGGCGCCGAGATCCAGGGCAACCCGCTGCTCGCGGCCCTGCCGGTCGACCAGGCCGCCGGCAACATGGAGGGCAAGGAGGTCCGCTTCGGCACCGCCCTGTCGGCGCTGTGGGCGACCGCCACCACCGCGGCCTCGAACGGCTCGGTCAACGCCATGCACGACAGCTTCACGCCGCTCGGCGCACTGGCGCCGATGCTGCTGATGCAGGTCGGCGAGGTGGTGTTCGGCGGCGTCGGCTCCGGCTTCTACGGCATGCTGCTGTTCGTCGTGCTGACGGTGTTCATGGCCGGCCTGATGGTCGGGCGCACCCCGGAATACCTCGGCAAGAAGATCGAGGCGAAGGAGGTCAAGCTCTCGGTCCTCGCCTTCCTGTCGATGCCGGTCGGGGTCCTGGTGCTCGGCGCCGCCGCCGCCGTCCTGCCGGCATCGCTGGCCTCGCTGCAGGACGCCGGGCCGCACGGCCTGTCGGAGATTCTCTACGCCTACTCCTCGGCGACCGGCAACAACGGCTCGGCCTTCGCCGGCTTCAACGCCAACACGCCGTACCACAACACCATGCTGGGGCTGGCCATGCTGCTCGGCCGCTACGCCTTCATCGTGCCGATGCTGGCGATCGCCGGCAGCCTCGCCGGCAAGCGCATCACCCCGCCGTCCGCCGGCACCTTCCCGACCCATACGCCGCTGTTCGTCGGCCTGCTGGTCGGCGTGGTGCTCGTCATCGGCGGCCTGACCTTCTTCCCGGCCCTCGCCCTCGGCCCGATCGCCGAGCATGTCGCGATGCTCGCCGGCAGCACCTTCTGAGGCTCGAAACCGATGCACAAGACGCAAGAGACCTCGCTTCTCGACCCGCGCGTGCTGCGACCCGCACTGCGCGCCGCGGTCGCCAAGCTCGACCCGCGCACGTTGGTCGCCAACCCGGTGATGTTCGTCACGGAGGTGGTCGCGGCGTTCGCGACCTTCATGTTCCTGCGCGACCTGGTGACGGGCGCCGAGGCGTCGGCAGTGGTCGGGCAGATCGCCGCCTGGCTGTGGTTCACCGTGCTGTTCGCGAACTTCGCCGAGGCGATGGCCGAGGGCCGCGGCCGGGCGCGGGCCGACAGCCTGCGCGCCACCCAGCAGGACACCCCGGCCAAGCGGCTGGCGACGCCCGACGCCGACGGCTTCGAGCCGGTGTCGAGCCGCAGCCTGCGGGCCGGCGACTACGTCCTGGTCGAGGCCGGCGACCTGGTGCCCGCCGACGGCGAGGCGATCGCCGGCGTGGCCTCGGTCGACGAGTCGGCGATCACCGGCGAGTCGGCCCCGGTGATCCGCGAGGCCGGCGGCGACCGCTCGGCGGTGACCGGCGGCACCCGGCTGGTGTCCGACTGGCTGCGCGTCCGGGTGACCGCCGAGCCCGGCCGGAGCTTCCTCGACCGCATGATCGCGCTGGTCGAGGGTGCCGAGCGCCAGAAGACCCCGAACGAGGTCGCGCTGACCATCCTGCTGGTCGGCATGACCATCATCTTCCTGCTGGTGGTGGCGACCCTGGAGCCGTTCGCGATCTACTCCGGCACCGCGGTCGCGGTGACCTGGCTGGTGGCACTGCTGGTCACGCTGATCCCGACCACCATCGGCGGACTGCTCTCCGCCATCGGCATCTCCGGCATGGACCGGCTGATGAAGGCCAACATCATCGCCAAGTCCGGACGCGCGGTGGAGGCCGCCGGCGACGTCGACGTCCTGCTGCTCGACAAGACCGGCACCATCACCTTCGGCAACCGCATGGCGGACGCCTTCGAGCCGCTGCCCGGCGTGACCGTCGTCGACCTGGCGCGGGCCGCCATGCTGGCGTCGATGTCCGACGAAACGCCGGAGGGCCGGTCGATCGTCGAGCTGGCGACCCGCAGCGGCACCGAAACGCGCGGCGCCGCGGTGACCGCCTTCGTCCCCTTCAGCGCCCATACCCGCCTGTCCGGAGCCGACCTCGCCGATGGCCATGCCGTCCGCAAGGGTGCCGTCGACTCCGTGCTCGCGTGGTGCGGTGCCGAGGACACGCCGCCGCTGCGGCGCATCGTCGAGCGCATCGCCCGCTCCGGCGGCACCCCGCTGCTGGTGGCGCGCGACCGGCTGCCGCTCGGCGTCGTCCACCTCAAGGACATCGTCAAGCCCGGCATCCGCGAGCGCTTCGCCGAGCTGCGGCGGATGGGCATCCGCACCGTCATGATCACCGGCGACAACCCGCTGACCGCGGCCGCGATCGCCGCCGAGGCCGGCGTCGACGACTTCCTCGCCGAGGCCACGCCCGAGCGCAAGCTGGAGCTGATCCGCAAGGAGCAGGCCGACGGCCGGCTGGTCGCGATGTGCGGCGACGGCTCGAACGATGCCCCGGCGCTCGCCCAGGCCGATGTCGGCGTGGCGATGAACACCGGCACGCCGGCGGCCAAGGAGGCCGGCAACCTGATCGACCTCGACTCCGACCCGACCAAGCTGATCGAGGCGGTGCTGATCGGCAAGCAGTTGCTGATCAGCCGCGGCGCGCTCACCACCTTTTCGGTGGCGAACGACGTCGCCAAGTACTTCGCCATCCTGCCCGCCATGTTCGTCGCGACCTATCCCGGGCTCGGGGCGCTGAACGTGATGCAGCTGGCGAGCCCGGAGAGTGCGATCCTGTCGGCGGTGATCTTCAACGCCCTGGTCATCATCGCGCTGATCCCCCTGGCACTCCGGGGCGTGCGCTACGCGCCGGCCGCGGCGTCCAGCCTGCTCCGCCGCAACCTGCTGATTTACGGGCTCGGCGGACTGGCGGTGCCGTTCGTCGGCATCAAGGCGATCGACCTCGTCGTCGCCGCCCTCAACCTCGCGTGAGGCATCAAATGCTCCAGGAAATCCGACCCGCCCTCGTGGTCCTCGCCATCCTCTCCGCCGTGACCGGCTTCGCCTACCCGCTGTCGGTGACCGGCCTCGCCCAGGCGCTGTTCCCGGCCGCGGCCAACGGAAGCCTGGTCGAGCGCGACGGCAGGGTTGTCGGCTCGTCGCTGATCGGCCAGGGCTTCGCGGGGCCGGGCTATTTCCACGGCCGGCCGTCGGCGGCCGGTGCCGGCTACGACGCTGGCGCCTCGTCCGGCTCGAACCTCGGGCCGAGCAGCGCCAGGCTGGTCGAGGCGGTCCGCACCCAGGCCGAGGCCGAGAGTGCCGCGGCCGGCGGTGCAAGGGTCCCCGTCGACCTCGTCACCGCGTCGGGCAGCGGCCTCGACCCGCACGTCTCGCCGGCCGCGGCACTGCTGCAGGTCGAGCGTGTCGCCGCCGCCCGCCGGCTTCCGGCGGCCGACGTCCGGCAACTGGTCGAGCAGCGGATCGAGGGCCCCGATCTCGGCATTCTCGGCGAGCCGCGGGTCAACGTGCTCCTGCTCAACCTCGCCCTCGACCGGCTCGCCGCGACGCGCTAGTCGTCAGCGATGAGCGAACACGGACGCCCGGAGCCGGAAGCGCTGCTCGCCGAGGCCGCCAAGGAGGGCCGCGGCAAGCTCAAGGTGTTCCTCGGCGCCGCCCCGGGTGTCGGCAAGACCTACGCGATGCTCGAGGACGCCCTTCGCCGCAAGGCGGAGGGCGTCGAGGTGCTGGCGGCGGTCGTCGAGACCCACGGCCGGTCGGAGACCGAGGCCATGCTGGCCGGCTTCGAGATCCTGCCGCGCCGCGGCATCGCGTACCGCGGCCGCCTGCTGTACGAGATGGACTTGGGCGGCCTGATCGCCCGCCGGCCGCGGCTCGCCCTGGTCGACGAGCTGGCGCATACCAACGTCCCCGACAGCGTGCACGTGAAGCGCTGGCAGGACGTCGAGGACATCCTGGCCGCCGGCATCGACGTCTACACCACGCTCAACATCCAGCATCTGGAGAGCCTGAACGACGTGGTCGCGCGGATCACCGGCGTGCGGGTGCGCGAGACCATCCCCGACAAGGTCCTGGAGCTCGCCGACGAGATCGAGCTGATCGACCTGCCGCCCGAGGACCTGATCCAGCGGCTGCGCCAGGGTAAGGTCTACGTCGCCGACCAGGTCGCGCGCGCCATCCAGAACTTCTTCGCCAAGGGCAATCTGACGGCACTGCGCGAGCTCGCCATGCGGGTCGCGGCCGACCGGGTCGACGCCCAGATGACGGCGCATATGCGCAGCCACGCCATTGCCGGCCCGTGGCCCACCCAGGACCGCGTCCTGGTGTGCATAAACGAGAGCCCGGTCGGCAAGGCGCTGGTGCGCGCCGCCAAGCGGATGGCCGACCGGGCCCGCGCGCCCTGGATCGTGGTGAACCTGATCACATCAGGTGCCGCGTCGCTCTCCGAGGCCGCCAAGGGCGGGATCGCCGACACCTTGCGGCTGGCGGACTCGCTCGGCGCCGAGGTCGTGACCCTCAACGTCGAGCGCAACGTCGCCGGCGAGCTGCTCGACTATGCGCGCTCGCGCAACGTCAGCCGGATCGTCGTCGGCCGGCCGCGGCGCCGCCGCCTGCTCGCCTTCGGCCGCGAGTCGGTCGCCGAGCGCATCATCCGCGACGCCGGCGACTTCGAGGTCACGCTGGTGTCGCCGGAGCCGGGGGAAGCCCGCAAGAGCATCATCGCGGCGAGCCCGGTCCGCCCGGAACGCGGCTGGAAGGGCTATGCCTGGTCGCTCGTCGCAGTCGCGGTGGCGAGCGGCGTCGCCTTCGGGGTCGACGCCTGGTTCCCGGTCGCCAGCCTGGCGCTGGTGTTCCTGATGGCGGTGCTGTTCACCGCCGTGCGCTTCGGGCTGTGGCCGTCGCTGCTCGCCAGCATCGCCAGCTTCCTCGCCTACAACTTCTACTTCACCGAGCCGCAGCACACCCTGTTCGTGCACAGCCGGGACGATGTCCTGACGCTGGCCCTGTTCCTGGTCGTGGCGCTCGTCACCGGCAACCTGGCCGCCCGTATCCAGGCCCAGGCGGCCGGCCAGCGCGCCATCGCCCGGCGCACCGCCAACCTCTACGAGTTCAGCCGCAAGGTGGCGAGTGCGGCCTCGCGCGACGACGTGGTGTGGGCGGCCGTGCACCACGTCGCCTCGACGCTGCAGTGCCGGGCGGTCGTGCTGGCCCCGTCGGAGCAGGGCAATGCGCTGGACGTGGTCGGCGGCTATCCGCCGGAGGACCAACTCGCCGCCCGCGACCGCGGCGCCGCCGAGTGGGCCTGGGAGCGCGGCGAGCCGGCGGGCGCGGGGTCTTCGACCCTGCCGTCGTCGTCCTGGCTGTTCCTGCCGCTCGCCACCGGCCAGGGCCGGGTCGGCGTGCTCGGCGTCGCGTTCGAGCCGGGCCGGCTGCTGACCCCCGACGACCGCCGGCTGCTCGACACCCTGGTCGACCAGGTCGCGGTCGCCATCGAGCGCACCCGCCTGGTCGCCGACCTGGAGGAGACCCGCGTACTGTCGGAGACCGAGCGCCTGCGCTCGGCCCTGCTGTCGTCGATCAGTCACGACCTGCGCACGCCGCTGGTCTCGATCATCGGCTCGGCGACCACGCTGCTGCATTACGACGAGTATCTCGAGCCGAAGGCCCGCCGCGACCTCGCCGAGACCGTCCGCGACGAGGGCGAGCGGCTCAACCGCTTCGTCCAGAACCTGCTCGACATGACCCGCCTCGGCTCCGGCACGCTGACGCTGAACCGCGACTGGGTCGACCTGCGCGAGCTGGTCGGCCGGGCGCTGCACCAGCTGCGCTCGGGCCTGCCGCGCTCGCGGGTCAAGGTCGCTCTTCCCGACGACCTGCCGGCGGTGCGCATCGACCCGGTGCTGGTCGAGCAGGTGGTGGTCAACGTGCTGGACAACGCCGCCAAGCACGCCGCGGTCGACACTGCCATCGAGGTCACGGCGCGACGCGCCGGCGACGCGATCGTCCTCGCGGTCATCGACCATGGGCCGGGGATCCCGCCGGAGGAGCGCGATCGGGTGTTCGACATGTTCTACCGTGTGCGGGCCAGCGACGGCGAGCGGGCCGGCACCGGGCTCGGCCTGGCGATCTGCCGCGGCATCGTCGAGGCGCATGGCGGGCGGATCACCGCCGACGCGGCGACCGCCGACGGCTCCGGGACCCGGATCGAGATCGCGCTGCCGGTCGACCGTGACGGCGCGGATGCGCGGCCGGGGCAGCAGCGAGGCACGGCGTGACGGGCGAGGCCGGACGGATCCTGATCGTCGACGACGAGCCGCAGATCCGGAAGTTCCTGCGGATCTCCCTGGAGGCGCACGGCTACGCGGTGGTCGAGGCGATCCGCGGTGCCGACGGGGTGGCGAAATGCGCCACCGAGCAGCCGGACCTCGTCGTCCTCGACCTCGGGCTGCCGGACGAGGACGGCAAGGAGGTGGTGCGGCGCATCCGCGAGTGGTCGCAGGTGCCGATCCTGGTGCTGTCGGTCCGGCAGTCCGAGGCCGAGAAGGTGGCGTCGCTGGATGCCGGCGCCGACGACTACGTGGTCAAGCCGTTCGGCATCGCCGAGCTGCTGGCCCGGATCCGTGCCCTGATGCGCGGCCGCCGCCGCGACGGCGAGCCGGGCGGCCAGGAAGCGGCGATCGTCGTCGGCGAGCTGACGGTCGACATCGCCCGGCACACGGTCTCGGTCGCCGGCGAGCCGGTCAGGCTGACGCGCAAGGAGTTCGAGCTGCTGCGCGTGCTGGCACAGAACGCCGGCCGCATCGTCACCCATCGCCAGTTGCTGGGCGAGGTCTGGGGCAAGGCACACGAAGGCGATACCCACTACCTGCGGGTGTTCATCGGCCAGCTCCGCCAGAAGCTCGCCGACGACCCGGCCGAGCCGCGCTTCATCATGAACGAGCCGGGCGTCGGCTACCGCCTGCTGACGCCGGAGTAGCGGGGAACTTCTGAGCTGCGGGTGGGTCCCGGAGCCGTCCGCTGTCGCGGACTCTCCGGGATGACGACAATTTTCACCCGTCATCCCGGAGGGGGCGCGTGAGCGCCCGGTTCCGGGACCCACCCGCAGCTCCGACCACGCACCAGATCGCCCTGCCCCCCTTGCCGCCCCCGTGGCGGCACGCTACACGCAATTCGTCGCGGTGCGGGGGTCACCGGCCGGGCCTCGACCGGGAGCCTTGCATGTCCGCCCCCACACTGGCCGTCTCCACCTGTTCCTCCGCCGCCGCCCGCCGCCGCGCCACGCTGATCGGCTTCACCGCCGTGCTGATGTGGGCGCTGCTCGCCCTCCTGACGGCGGCCTCCGGCGCCGTTCCACCGTTCCAGCTGCTCGCCCTGACCTTCGCCATCGCCGCCGCCGTCGGCCTCGCCGCCTCGGCGCTGCGTGGCGGCGGCGTGATGGCGCATCTGCGGCAACCCTGGCCGGTCTGGGCCCTCGGGGTCGGCGGGCTGTTCGGCTACCACGTGTTCTACTTCACCGCCCTGCGCAACGCCCCGGCGGTCGAGGCCAGCCTGATCGCCTATCTGTGGCCGCTGGTGCTGGTGCTGTTCTCGGCGCTGCTGCCGGGCGAGCGGCTGCGCTGGTTCCACCTCGCCGGGGCGGCACTCGGGCTGACCGGAGCCGGGCTGCTGGTGACCCGGGGGGCGGGCCTGGACTTCGATCCGCGCCACGTCGTCGGCTACCTGTCGGCGCTGGCCTGCGCGCTGATCTGGGCCGGCTACTCGATCGGCTCGCGGCGCTTCGGCGAGGTGCCGACCGACACCGTCGCCGGCTTCTGCGCCGCCGCCGCAGTGCTGGCGGTGCCCTGCCACCTGGCCTTCGAGACCACGGTGTGGCCGGACGGCTGGGGGCAGTGGCTGGCGGTGCTGGCGCTCGGCCTCGGCCCGGTGGGTGGCGCCTTCTTCACCTGGGACATCGGCGTGAAACGTGGCGACATCCAGGCACTGGGTGCCATCTCCTACGCCTCGCCGCTGCTGTCGACCCTGCTGCTGATCGCCGCCGGCCTCGCCCCGCTCGACGGCCGGGTGCTCGCCGCCTGCCTGCTGATCGTCGCCGGTGCCGGCCTCGCCGCGAACGGGCTGTTCCGCCGGCCCGCCGGAGAGATGAGATGAGCCGGGCCGCCATCCTCTACGACAGCCGCGGCTTCGACGCCGGGCGCGAGCGGCTGACCGGCCTCGCCACCGCCACGGCAGGGTTCCTGCGCGCTTATGTCGAGCATGGTGCTGCCGGGCCGCTCTGGCTGCACCCGACCGACGAGTCGACCAACGCCGACGGCTTCCGCGCGCGCTTCCCCACCGCCAGGCCGATCGAGATCGTGCACCGTCTCGACACTCGCCGGCTTGCCGGCCCGGGCGCCCTGTTCGTGCCGGGCCCGGTGCTGGCGCCCTTCGCCTGGCGCCGCCGGGTGTCCGGCGACGCCGCCTGGTCGCTGACCGGCGTCACCCACACCATGTCGACGTCGCGGGCGCTTGAGACGGTGCGCGACCTGCTGGTGGCGCCGACCCGGCCATGGGACGCGCTGATCTGTGCCTCGCGCTCGATCCGCGAGCTGGTGAGCGGGGTGCTCGAGCGCCACGCCGCACATCTGGCCGAGCGCACCGGTGCGGCGGCGATGGCAGCACCGCTGCAACTGCCGGTGATCCCGCTCGGCATCGACCTGCCGGCCCTGGAGGCGGGCGATCGCGCCCGGTTCCGTGCCGAGCACGGGCTGCCCGACGACGCCGTCGCGGTGCTGTATCTCGGCCGGCTGTCGGCGCACGCCAAGGCGCATCCGCTGCCGATGTTCCGGGCGCTGGGCCGTGCCGCAGCCCGGACCGCCCGGCCGATCGTCGCGGTCATGGCCGGGTGGTACCACGACGACGACACCCGCTGCGCCTTCGAGGCGACGGCGGCGGCGCTGGCACCCGGGGTCAGGGTGATCGCGGTCGATGCCCGCCCGCCGGCTGTCAAGCGGGCGGCGCTGGCCGGCGCCGACATCTTCCTGTCACTCGCCGACAATCTCCAGGAGAGTTTCGGGCTGACCCCGGTCGAGGCGATGGCGGCCGGCCTGCCCTGCGTGGTCACCGACTGGGACGGCTATCGCGACACCGTGCTCGACGGCGAGACCGGCTTGCGGGTCCCGACCGCCCTGCCGCCGGCCGGCCTCGGCGCCGACCTCGCCTGGCGCCGGCTGCTCGGAATCGATGACGACGCGGCGTTCCACGCGCTCACCTGCGAGGCGGTGGCGGTCGACACCGAGGCCGCCGCGGAGGCGATCGCCCGGCTGGCCGACGACCCCGCCCTGCGCCGGCGCATGGGCGACGCCGGCCGCGCCCGGGCGGCATCGACCTATGCCTGGCCGCGGGTGATCCGGGCCTACGAGGCACTGTGGGCCGAGCTGGCCGAGCGTCGCGCCGCCGCGCCGCCATCCGCCGCGGGACAGCCCTCGCCCGCCCCCGACCCGTTCGCCGCCTTCGCCGGCTTCGCCACGCCGGGACCGCGGAACGGGCTGCGCATCGCCCTGGTCGACGGCCTCGACCACGCCGCCGAGCTGGCCCGTGTCGCCGCACTGCCAAAGGCGGCCGTCGACCCGCGGCTGCCGGCCGATGCCGGCCAGCTGCTGGCGCTGCTGGCGCATCGCGGAGCCGTGACGGTGACCCTGGACCGGCCGGCCGGGCAGCTGGCGGCCGAGCGCGCCGGGCTGCGGGCCGCCTTCTGGCTGGCGCGCGCCGGAATCGTCCGGATCACGCCGCTCTGACGCCATGATCGAACCTCAGCATGGTCTGGGGCGTTTGCCGATCTGGGACGTTGCCAGACCGGGACGTCTCCAGCCCGCAGTCCGGCCAGGGCCGTCGATCCCATCAGGGGAGATCCGCATGACCATCGCAAGGTTCAGGGCCGTCGGCCTCGCCGCCGCCCTCGGCATCGTCGCGCTGTTGCCCGGCCACGCGGCCAGGGCCGCCGGCGGCGACTGGCTGAACGCGCTGTCCGGCCCGCTGGCGGAGGCCGGCTACAGCCTCACCTGGAAGAGCATGTCGCTGGATCCCGCCAAGGGCCGGGTGATCGCCCGCGGCTTGAGCAGCGCCGACGCCGGTGGCCGCGTCGTCGCGCGGATCGACTCCCTGGCGCTCGACCGGCCGCGCGCCGGGCCGGACGGCGGCTGGTCGGCGGACCGGCTGGTCATCGAAAAGCTGGAGATTCCCGGCCGCTCGCGGCTCGGCATCCAGCGCACCGTCGTCACCCGGCCCGACCTGCGCGCGGTGGCGCGGCTGCTGGCGACCTTCGCCGGATCGCCGGCGCCTGGCTCGACCGCACCGGGCGGTGACGCCGGACCGCTGGTGGTCGAACGGCTCGAGATGCAGGGTCTCAGCCAGGACTGGACGGCCGCCGGCGGCGAGCGGGTGGCGACCTCGCTCGAGACGCTGCGGGTGACCGGCCTGCGGGTGGATCCGGCAGCCTTCGCGGCGGGCGGCGACCCGGACCGGCTGCGCCCACTCGCCGTCCTCGCGGCCGTGCAGGTCGGCCTGGTCGAGGCCGAGGGCCTGCGCTCGCGCTCGTCGCATGCGGGGACCACCACGGTGGCGCGGCAATGGGTCAAGAACACCGCCCGGGTCGCCGGACGGTCCGGCGTGCTGCAATACGGCAATGAAGGGGTGAGGATGCAGCCCCCGGCCGGCGAAACGGCGACCGGCCCGCTGCTGGCGACCCTGTTTCCGCCGGACGGCGAGGCACGCTCGCACTGGAGCGGCGAGCTCTCCTACGACACCGCCGGCGGCCTGCTGAATTACCAGCAGCGCACCACCGTCGACGGCTTCGGCCAGTTGAACGCACAAGCCGACATGCGCGGCGTGCCGAACCTGACCGTGGGCGAGTGGGAGAGGCTGCGCCAGGACGACCCGCGGCTGGCCAACACGGTGTTCGACGCCTTCTCGCTGACCCTCACCGATGCCGGCGGCGTCGACCGGGCGATCGCCGCGATGTCCGAGGACAACACCGTTCCCCCGGCCGAGCTGCGCGCCGGGTTCGCCACCGAGTTCGGCGCCATGGGGCAGGGCTTCATCCCGCAGAACGACGCGTTGCTCGCCGCCTGGCTGCGCGCGATCCAGGACTTCGTGCGCAGCGGCGGCACCCTGGCGCTGACCGCCACCCGGCCAATCCCGGTCGCCGGGATCGCCGACCGGGACCTGCGGACCGAGAGCCTGCCCGGCCTGGTCAGCCGCTACGGCCTGTCGCTGCAGCACCGGTAGCGGGGCAGGCGGATCCGGCGCACGACTCGCCGGCGGGCTGCCGGTTGCGCATCGCCGCCTCGCCGGCGTCCGACACCTCGACCCATTTCCGGTCGGGGGTGGCGTCGGCGGTGTAGCTGTCGTGCCAGTTCCACCATTTGTAGGTCGGCGTCTGCGGATAGCCCGCAGGTGAATCCTCCCAGACCTCCTGCCGTCCCAGCGGCGTGATGTCGAGGTAGTTCCAGGTGCTCCCCATCTGCTCGTCGCCGCGGTTGTTGACGAAGTAGGTGCGGAACACGCGGTCGCCGTCGCGGTAGAACACGTTGGTGCCGTGCCATTCGCCGACGCCGAAGTCGGCATCGAAGCCGTCCGTGATGGTGAGCCACGGCATCTCCCAGCCCATCCGCGCCTTCAGCCTGGCGATGTCGGCCTGCGGTGCGCGCGACACGAAGACGAGCGTGGTGTCGCGGGCGTTCAGGTGGGCGACATGGGCGACCTGGTCGGCGACCAGCGAGCAGCCCCGGCAGGCGTGGTCGGGCCAGCCGAACACGCCCGGCTCGAAGAAGGCGCGGTAGACGATCAGCTGGCGCCGGCCGTCGAACAGGTCGCGCAGGCCGACCCGGCCCGCCGGCCCCTCGAAGGCATAGGCCGTCTCCACCGCCGTCCACGGCATCCGCCGACGCTCGGCAGCGAGCGCGTCGCGGGCGCGGGTCTGTGCCTTCTCCTTCACCAGCAGCCCCTGGCGGGCCGCCTCCCATGCCTGCGGCGATACCACCGGCGGGGTGTGCATCGCCGGCTGTCCGTCGTCCCGTCCGTTTCCGATCGGCGTACTCATGGCTCCCGAAACCTCCGATTTCCGGCGGGATACCGCGCCTCGTCGTCGAAGCGCGGCGCGTCCGCCGCTGGTTGCACCATGTTGGTCGAGGGAGAGATTGGCGCCGGGGTTCGGACGGCGGGAGTGACAAGTGTGGCGCGATTCCCGCGCTCAGCCGGTCTTCCGGCCGATCAGCTCGGCGCGGCGCATCAGCAGGGCGAAGAGGACGAGAAGGACGAGGCTGAACGCGATCAGCAGGGTGGCGATCGCCGTGATGGTCGGATTGATCTGCAGCACCAGCTCGTTGAACATCCGCTTCGGGATGGTGTTGTGCGCGCCGCCCACGAACAGCGTGATGATGACTTCGTCGAAGCTGGTGATGAAGGCGAAGATCCAGGCGGCGAAGGCGCTGGGCAGCAGGTTCGGCAGCAGGACGCGGCGGAACATCGTGAACCACGAGGCGCCGAGGGTGAGCGAGACCTGCTCGATCCTGACGTCGAACGACCTGATCGCGACCGACATGATCAGCACCACATAGGGCACGCCCAGGACGGTGTGGCCCAGCACCAGGCCGGGCAGCGTGCCGAGCAGGCCGACCCGCGCGAACACGATGTAGAGGGCGACGGCGGTGATCACAGGCGGCACGATCATCGGTGCCATGAAGTTGGCGTCCACCAGGTTGCGCCCGCGGAACCGGCCGCGCGCCAGGCCGTAGGCCGCAACGCTGCCCAGCAGAAGCGCCAGCAGGCTCGACAGCAGCGCCACCAGCAGCGAGGTCCGCATGGCGGCCAGCCAGCGCGGATCCTGAAAGAACGAATCGTACCAGCGCAGCGAGAAGCCGGTCGGCGGAAACGTCAGCGAGCTGGCGTCGGAGAACGACATCGGCACGACCACGACGATCGGCAGGAACAGGAACAGCAGGACGAGCGTCCCGTACAACGTCAGCAGCCGGTCGCCGAGCCAGCCGTCGCGCCGCCGCGGCGGGGCCTGGTGCGTGCCCGTACTCATTGCTGCGTTGCCTCCCCGGCCTCGACGAGCCGCCGGTAGAGCACGAAGAAGGCCAGTGTCACGACCAGCAGCACGGTGGAGATCGCGGCCGCCAGCTCCCAGCGCGGCAGGCGGTTGATCAGGGTGTCGAGCATGTTGGCGATCATCGGCACCCGGCCGCCGCCGAGGATGGCCGGCGTCACGAAGAAGCCCAGGGTCAGGATGAAGACCAGGACCGCCCCGGCGCCGAAGGCCGGCACGGTCAGCGGGAAGAACACGCGCCAGAAGATGGTCTTGCGCGAGGCGCCGAGCGAGGCCGCCGCGTCCAGCAGGCGGTTGTCGACCTTCAGCATGGCCGCGAACAGCGGCAGCACCAGGAACGGCAGCAGGATGTTGGCGGTGCCGATGACCACGCCGAGCTCGGCATACAGGATCGGCAGGGGCTCGGCGGTGAAGCCGAGCCACATCAGGGTCCGGTTCACCACGCCGTCATTGCCCAGAACCACGATCCAGGCATAGGTGCGGACCAGGATGCTGACCCAGAACGGCAGGACCACCAGTGCGACCGCGACGAGCTGCTGCCGGGGTCCCAGGCTTCGCATCCAGTACGCCAGGGGATAGCCCAGGACCATGCACGTGACCGTGGCGATGGCCGCGATCTTGAAGGTGTTGGCGAGCACCCGCAGGTAGATCGGCGTCTCGATCAGCTTCTGGTAATGGGCGATCGTGGGATCGAGCGTGCCGACGCTGCGCCCCAGCATCAGCAGGATCGGCAGGTTGAAGACGAGCAGCATGACCACAAGGAGCGGCAGGACGTAGATCACCCCGCTCGGCAGCCGCCATCGTGCAGCAGACATCACGCTCCTCGGGAACAGGGGTGCTGCGGCCGGGCACCCTTGCGGGACGCGCCCGGCCACCGCCTCGTCGGTCTGAGCCGGCGCCTAGAGGCCCAGCTTGAACTCCTGCCAGCGCTCCTCGACCAGCTCGGCATTCTCGAACCACCACTTCGGCTCGGGCAGGCTCTGCACCGCCTTGTTGGCGGAGGTGGTCGGGAACTCGTTCAGGCGATCCTGCGGCAGCAGCGGCTCCAGGGCGGGGCTGTTGCCGGTGTAGGAGATGACCTGGGCGGCGACCGCCTGGTTCTTGGCGACCGTCATCTCATGCATGATCCCGTAGGCGGCCTGCTTCTGCTCCGCACTCGCACCCCTCGGGATGGCGAAGAAGGCGAGGTCGAGGAGCCCGTTCTCGAAGGTGTAGGAGATGCCCTTCTGGCCGGCGACGCGGCCGGACCAGGCGACGGCATACTGCACCTCGTTGTCCTTCAGCAGCTGCGGCGGCTGCGCCCCGGCTTCCCACCAGACCGACACGTGGGCCTTGATCTTGTCCAGGCTGGCGAAGGCCCGCTTGATGTCGAGCGGATACAGGTTCTCCGGCTTCACGCCGTCGGCCAGGAGCGCGATCGGCAGCGTGTAGGTCGGATAGTTCGGCAGCGCCCGCTTGCCCGGGAAGTTCTTGACGTCCCAGAACTCCTGCCAGGTCTTCACCGGCTTGGCATCGGCGCGCCACGCCATCAGGGTCGAGTAGTACTGGTAGCCGATCGCCTTCTCCTGCCGCGCCTCGTCGAAGATCGGCTCCGGGTTGATCGCCTTCCAGTCCAGCGTCTCGATGAGGTTGAGGGCCTTGGCCTGCTCCATGGCCAGGCTGTCCAGCTCGACGATGGCGTTGGTGATGACGCCGGTCTCCACCATGCCGCGGAGCTTGCCCAGCGACCACGGGCTCTCACGGACGACCTTGATGCCGGTCTTCTCGGTGAACGGCTTCAGGTAGCCGGCCTCGATGGAATCGCCCGACGCGCCGCCGGCCTCCATCATGCGGACTTCCTTGAGCTGAGCGTTCGCACCCGGCGCCGCTGCCAGGACCAGAGATCCCGCCAGCAGCACGCCCCCCAGCAGCGTCTTCGAACTCGTTTTCATGTCAGCCTCCCTTGTTGTGAATGTCGGCCCGGACCGGCGTTCCGGCAGCGCCGTTCGTGTCGGGGATGATCCAGACGTCCTCCGGTCCCCAGGCCAGGGACACCGCCTCGCCCGGGCGATGGCGGACGCCGCGGTCGAGCGACAGCACGACCGCGGGTGCGCCGTCCGGCCGGCGCAGGTGATAGCGGATCGCCTGGCCGAGATAGACCATGTCCTCGATCACCGCCTGTGGACCGCCGGACCCGGCCGGTCCGATCTGGATGCGCTCCGGCCGCACGATCGCCACGGCCGAGCCCTCCGTCGCCGCTCCGCTCGCCGGCGCCGGCAGCCGCGTCCCGTCGGTCATGATCAGCTGCGAGCCGCCCGGGCTGCGCTCCAGGCGGCCCTCGAACAGGTTCGCCGTCCCCAGGAACTCGGCGACGAAGCGGTTCTGCGGGCAGAGATAGGCGTCCTGCGGCGTGGCGATCTGCTGCACCCGGCCCTCGCTCATCACGACGATGCGGTCGGACAGGGACAGCGCCTCCTCCTGGTCGTGGGTCACCAGGATGGTGGTGATGCCGAGGGTGCGCTGCAGCTGGCGCAATTCGACCTGCACCTCCTCGCGCAGCTTGCGGTCGAGTGCGCCCAGCGGCTCGTCGAGCAGCAGGATGTCCGGCTCGAACACGACGGCGCGCGCCAGCGCCACGCGCTGCTGCTGGCCGCCGGACAGCTGGTGCGGCTTGCGGCGCTGGAAGCCGTCGAGGCGGACGACCGCGAGCGCCTTGTCGACGCGGGCGCGGATCTCGGCCTTCGGCAGCCGGCGCACGGTGAGCGGGAAGGCGACGTTGTCGAACACCGTCATGTGCGGGAACAGCGCGTAGCTCTGGAACACCAGGCCGACATTGCGCTCCGCCGCCCTGGCCCAGGTGACGTCGCGGCCGCCCAGCCAGATCTGCCCGCTGGTCAGGTGGTCGAGGCCGGCGATCATGCTGAGCAGGGTGGTCTTGCCCGAACCGCTCGGCCCGAGAATGGTGACGAATTCGCCCTGGGCGACCTCCAGGTCGACGCCGTCGACGGCGCGGACGGGGCCGTAATGCTTGCTGACGCCGCTGAGGGTGATGGAGCTCATCGCTGCTCGACGACAGTGGCGAGGTGGCAGTTGGCGGCAGCCGTCACCGTGTCCCCCGGAGATTTTTCTTGCCGGCGCGGCCGAACGGCCACTCGGCATTCAAGCATGGCAGACGCGCGTGGCAAAGCATTCGGGGCGCGCGCCGGGCTAGCCGCCCGGCCGCCACCCCGGCGGCGCCATCTCGAATCCCTCGAACTCGAACGCCGGCGCCACCGTGCAGCCGCACAGCGTCCAGGCGCCGAGCGGCCGCGCGCCCTGCCAGCAGCCGGGCGGGACGACCACATGCGGGGCGTGGCCGGCGTGCACGTCCGGCCCGAGGGTGTGGTCGCTCACCCCGAGGCCGTCATGCGACAGCGACAGCGACAGCGGCGCCCCGGCGTAATGGTGCCAGACCTCGGTGGCGTCGAGCACGCGGTGCCAGTGCGACACCTCGCCTTGCGCCAGCAGGTAGAAGATCTGGGTGAGCGCGCCGCGACCGCCATGCGCCGGGCGGTCGCGGAACGTCTCGCGGTACCAGCCGCCCTCGGGGTGAGGCCCGAGACCGAGCCTCGCCACGAGTCCGGCGACGGGATCGTCCGCCGTCATGCCGCCGGCGGCTTGGTCGCCTGCATCGACGGCCGCGCCGAGAATGCCTCGTACCACGCAGCCAGCTTCGGCCGGCCGTCGCGCCAGTTCAGGTGGCCGAGGCGGAAGTCGACATAGCCGAGGCCGCAGCCGACGCTGATGGTGCCGATGTCGACGCGGTCGCCGAAGCTGTCGGCCGTCGCCTCGAAGGCGTCGAGCGCGCCGGCGATCTTCGCGAGTTGGGCGTCGGTCCAGGCCTTGTTGCGCATCGCCTCCTCGCGGAAGCGGCTCTCGTAGACCACCAGCAGGGCGGCATCCAGCATGCCGTCGGCGGCGGCCTGCAGGCGCAGCGCCTCCCAGCGGGCCTTGCCCTCGGGAAACATCTTCGCGCCGCCGCTCAGGCTGTCGAGGTACTCGCAGATCACCGGCGAGTCGAACAGCGTCATGCCGTCGTCGGTCACCAGGGCCGGGATCTTCTTGACCGGGTTGGCAGCGGCGACGTTGGCGTCCGGCGCCATCGGCGTGGTGCTGACCGGCACGACCTCGATCTTGTCCAGGAGACCGGTCTCCTGCGCCTGCACCATGACCTTGCGGACGTAGGGCGAGGCGGGCGAGTGATAGAGCTTCATCGGGTGGTTCTCTCCCTGTGGCTTGTGGATTCTCAGAAGCTGTCCTTGCGCCGGCGGATCTCGGCGAACACCTCGGCCGGGGCGGCGCCGGCCTTGCCGACGGCGGCCGCCATCGCCGGGTCGTCGGCGCGCAGGAACGGGTTGGTGCCGAGCTCCTGGGCGAGGGTCGACGGCACGGTCGGCTGCCCGGCGGCGCGCAGCCGGTCGATCTCCGCGGCGCGCGCCTTCAACGCCGCGTTGCCGCCATCGATCGCCAGCGCGAAGCGGGCGTTCGACTGGGTGTATTCGTGGCCGCAGTAGATCCGGGTCTCCGCCGGCAGCGTGCGCAGCGTCGACAGCGACGCCCAGAACTGCGCCGGCGTGCCCTCGAACATCCGCCCGCAGCCGAGCGCGAACAGCGTGTCGCCGCAGAACAGCGCGTGGGAACCCGGGACGTGCAGCGAGATGTGCCCGGTGGTGTGGCCCGGGGTCTCGTAGACCGTCGCCTGGTGGCCGGCGATCTCGACGCTGTCGCCGGCGCCGACCGTGACGTCCATGCCGGGGATCCGCGCCGCCTCGGCGCGCGGGCCGATCAGCTGGGCGCCGTGCTTCGCCTTGAGCGCGGCGTTGCCGCCGATGTGGTCGCCATGGTGGTGGGTGTTGACGATCTGCGACAGCGTCCAGCCGCGCGCCGCCAGCGCCGCTTCCACCGGCTCGGCCTCGCCGGGATCGACGACGGCGGTGGCGCCGGTGTCGGGGTCGTGCAGCAGGTAGACGTAGTTGTCCGACAGGGCCGGGACGAGGACGACGTCGAGGGCTGCCATCGGGGCCTCCGGGTCTCGTTGCAAGGCGGTGCTGAACTGCCGGGGTCGACAGCGGCCGGCACGGTAGCATTAACATCCGCAGCCTGCCACCGACGCCGGCCGCAAGATCCGGCAACACAGCGTTTCAAGAAACGACCACCCCGAGGAGACGTCCGATGAAGATCGCATCCGTCGAAGCGGTGCAACTGCGCATGCCGTTCGACCTCGCCGGCACCGACCGCTCGGCGACCGCCGGCAGCTGGCCGGCCCTCGACATGTGCCTGGTGAAGGTCACCACCGACACCGGCATCACCGGCTGGGGCGACGCCTTCGCCTACAACTGTCGCCAGGCCGTCGCCGCCGCCGTCGAGCACATGGTGGCACCGCATGCGATCGGCCAGGACGCCTGCGACATCGCCGGCCTGAACCACCGCCTGCAGCAGAAGCTGCACCTGTTCGGCCGCTACGGCATCACGCTGTTCGCACTGTCGGGCCTCGACATCGCGCTGTGGGACATCGCCGGCAAGGCCGCCGGCCTGCCGCTCGCCCGGCTGCTCGGCGGCGGCACCGGCCGCCTGTTGCCGGCCTATTCGTCGCTGTTCTTCCTGCGCGACCCGGAGCTGGTGGCGGCGGACGTCAAGCGCTCGCTGGACCAGGGCTACGGCTGGATCAAGCTGCACGAGATCGCCGAGCGCGAGGTCGGGGCGGCGCGCGAGGCGGCCGGCGACGGGGTGCCGATCATGGTCGACGTGAACTGCCCGTGGACCCCGGAGGAGGCGCGGCGCATGGCGCTGGCGCTGGACCAGTTCGACCTGCACTGGCTGGAGGAGCCGGTGTTCCCGCCGGAGGACTTCGCCTCGCTGGCCCGCATCCGCGGCGAGACCGGGGTGCCGATCGCCGCCGGCGAGAACTGGTGTACCGGCATGCAGTTCGCGCAGGCGCTGGCCGCGGGTGCGGTCGACTACACGCAGCCGAGCGTGACCAAGGTCGGCGGCATTACCGAGTTCCGCAAGGTGGCGGCACTGTCGGAGGCGGCCGGCGTGCAGGTCATGCCGCACTCGCCGTATTTCGGCCCCGGCTTCCTCGCCACCCTGCAGCTCGCCGCCGCGCTGCCGAACCCGGGTCTGATCGAGCGCTTCTTCATCACGCCGGAGGCGAGCCTGTACGGCGACTGGATCGACCCGGTCGAGGGCGGCTTCCGGATCCCCCACGGGCCGGGGCTCGGGCTGGAGCCGGACCAGGACGTGATCCGCGAGTACCGGGTGGATTGAGCCGGTGGGCCGCAGCCCATCGGCGGTCCGTCACGGTCGCCCCGTCACGCTCTGACTGCCTGACCAGCGCCGAAGCGCCGCCGCTGGACGTCCTGACCCTCCGGGCCCGAACGACCTCCAGCCATTCGGCCAGCTCCCGCGCGGGCGGATGCCGCTCACAGTCTCGATTGGCGAAAGGAAATCAAGCGTGACCGTCTCCAATTGATTCAAGTCAGTTCAGGCCAGCACTTCTATTGCCAGAATATAACGAGTCTCGACGCTTTAGGCGAAGCGTCGATTTCCCTGGATATGATGGATACCACGGTCGACTGGAGAATTGAAATGAAGCAAACCCGGATTGCCTACATGCCCTTGGCCACTTATCCCGAAGCGGTCGCAGACGGATCTATTTTGGCCGCCGCTGGCTTCGCCACCGCACTCGGATGCGCGCTTCATGTCACGACGTTTTCGGTCGACATCCCACGAGTGTCCTCGCCGTTGGGAGGACTGTTAATCGATATCCCCGGACTCGTCAGCGCCGCCGAGGAGAAGAGCAGAGCCGAATGTCATCGCCTGCAGGAACTTCTGCAAGGGGCGGCCGAGTCGCGCGCCAGCGTGCATTGCACGAACCGGGAGGTCGTGCTGGGCGCCGCGCTGAACGCAGCCGCTGTCGAGGCACGGTATTTCGACCTCGCAGTGCTCTCCAGCTCCGGAGAGGATGTTTCGGCACAGGATATGGCGCAGGCGGTCGTCTTCGGGTCCGGCCGACCGACCATCCTGGTGCCACCATCTGCCGGTCCCGCTACCCTTGATCATATCGCAATAGCCTGGGACGGGAGTCGGGTGGCAGCACGCGCGCTCGGCGATGCCTTGCAGCTTCTGACCGAGGGCGGTCGCGTTTCAGTGCTGACGGTTCACGGCGAGAAGCCCCTGAGCGAGGCAGATCTCGCCGGCGCACTCGCATCATCGCTGGAGAAGCGGGGGTTCAGCGCCGCGGCTCTCGATATCACTATCGGAAAAAGAGCCGTTGCCGAAGCGTTGCAGGACACCGCTCTGGCAGAAGGGGCGCAGATTCTGGCGATGGGCGGCTTTGGCCATTCCCGCATCCGCGATTTCGTTCTTGGAGGAGCGACGATAGGGATCTTCAATGACCTGCGCCTTCCAGTCCTGCTTTCACACTGAGAGCCATCGCGGCGACCTCAGCGGACGTTCCCGGCCTTTGCCGCATGCCCGTCGGCGGTTACCCTCCGCGCCATGTTCCTGGACGCGGTCGAGCTGCGCGACTTCTACGAGGGCCATCTCGGCCTGCTCGCCCGCCGCATGGTGCGGCGGCGGGTGCGCGAGCTGTGGCCGAACCTGCGCGGCCTGTCGCTGCTGGGCATCGGCTATGCCGTGCCGTATCTGCGGCTGTACCGCGGCGAGGCCGAGCGGGTGGTCGCCGCCATGCCGGCGCAGCAGGGCGTGCTGCACTGGCCGCCCGAGGGACCGAACGCCTCGGTGCTGGTCGACGAGGCCGAGCTGCCGCTGGAGGACGCCTCCGTGGACCGCGTGCTGCTGGTGCACGCCCTGGAGAACACCGAGCAGCGTGCCGCGATGATGGCCGAGGCCTGGCGGGTGCTGTCCGGCAACGGCCGGCTGCTGGCGGTGGTGCCGAACCGCCGCGGCCTGTGGGCGCGCTTCGATCACACGCCGTTCGGCCATGGCCAGCCCTACACGGTATCGCAGCTGTCACGGCTGCTGCGCGACAGCCGGTTCACCCCGGTGCGCACCCAGCACGCGCTGTACGCCCCGCCCTACACCTCGGCGCTGATGATCCGTTCCGCGCCGGCGCTGGAACAGGTCGGCCATGGCTGGTTTACCACCTTCGCCGGCGTGATCATGATCGAGGCGCAGAAGGAGGTCTATGCCGTCCGGCGCGACCGCAAGCGCGTGCTCGCAAGGGCGCGCGCGCTGCTGCCGTCCGGCAGGCCGGCCATGCCGGTGCCGGCCAACCGCGACACCGCGGACTGACGGCCCGGCAGATCCAGAACCCGAGGGAGGAAAGCAAGCATGTACATCGTCGCCGTCAACCTGGTGGTCGACCCGAAGGACGCCGACACCTTCGCCGAGCGCATCAAGCAGCACGCCCGCAACAGCCTGACGCAAGAGGGTTGCCTCGGCTTCTCGGTCAGCCGCGACCACGAGAACCCGGCGTCGTTCCACCTGTGGGAGGTCTACAAGGACGCCGCCGCCTTCGAGGAGCACAAGGCGGCCGACTTCATGGCTGAGTTCGGCGCCTTCGCCAAGCCGCTGCTGAAGAACCGCGTGCTGGCCACCGGCAACCTCATCATCTAGGGCCACCGCCCCAAAGCGACGCATTCGCCGGCGACGCAATCGCGGGCCTGGTCACCGCTTGGCGACCAGCCCGCGAAGCCGGGCCAGGGCGCGGCGCGGCAGGGCCAGCCGCTCGTCGTCGGTGGCCGGGGGCGCGTGGTGCAGGGCCGGGGCGAGCTCCGGAAAGCCGCGGCCACGCCGCGCCCGCTCCTCGGCGAGCGACCGGCGCGTCTGGTCGACCAGTGCCGCATAGCGCTGCTTCAGCCCGGGGTCCGCCTCCTGGGCCTGCGCGAACCGGCCGGCGCCGAACTCGCCGGCATAGCCGGCCTGGCGGGCCAGCCCCTGCAACGCGGCGTTGTCGAGCTGGACGACCGACGCCTCGTCGGTCGCCTCCAGCAGCACCAGGAACTCCAGTTCGTCCACCGGCGTCGGCTGGCAGGCGGCGAACCGGTAGGGGAAAAGCCCGAGCCCGGCGAGGCCGCGGCACAGCTCCACGAACCCGTAGGGCGTGAACACGCTGCAATGCGCGTCGACATAGACGTCCGCCGCCGACCGCGCCAGCTGCAGGGCGAGCCCCGGGTCGTAGATCCGTGGAAAGGATGCGGGATCGCCGCCACGCCAGGCACTCGCCGCCGACACCGTGCGGACGTTGAGGAAATAGTCGAGGACCTGGTCGACTCCCGGCCGCTGCAGCCGCCGCAGGTGCCAGCCGACCCATTGCGCGAGGGTGGTGTCGGCGCGGTCCAGATCGAAGGTGAAGCGTTTGTCGGGCAGGGCGAGGAAGATTCGGCCGCCGGGAGTCAGCAGGCCGTGCGCGTCGGCGAGCCAGCCGACGGGATCGGCGAAGTGCTCGAAGACATGGCTGGCGACGATCAGGTCGAAGCGGCGGCCGTCGGCCACGGCGGCGCTCATCGGGCCGCCGTTCCAGACGTAGCTGACGTCGACCAGCGCGTCCTTGTCGACCGCCGGGTCGCCGGCATATTTGCCGTGCAGCCCCTCCGTCGACATGTGATCGAGGTAACGGACGTCGGCGTCGGCCCGGGTGACCATGGGATTCGCGAGCGCGCCGATCTCCAGGACCGCCAGCCCCGCGAGGCCGGCGTGCTGCCGCAGGAAGTCCTTTCGATCCATTGCAAGCCCTCGCTTTGCCGCCCCGCGCTGCACCGACGATATCGCATTCCCGCGCCGACCGCTCGCGGCAGTTGCCAATTGCGGCCGGTCCCGGCATTGATCGACATCGGCGCGCCGCCATGCCGACTCCCGTCATGCCGGCCGGCGCGCGCCACCCGCCTTTGCGTCGTGCCCGCCGCCGGACACGGCCGCCCCGAACACCACCATGGGAGATCCCCGATGACCGACTCCACCCCGATGCGCGGCGTGCTCTCGCCGGTGGTGACGCCGTTCGACGCGCAGCTGCGGCCCGACGTCGAGCGCCTCACGGCGCATTGCCGCTGGCTGCTGTCGCATGACTGCGGCCTCGCCATCTTCGGCACCAACAGCGAGGGCAACTCGCTGTCGGTGGAAGAGAAGATCGACATCGTCGACCGCCTGATCGAGGCCGGCATCGACCCGGCGCGCATGATGCCCGGCACCGGCGCCTGCGCCCTGCCCGACACCGTGAAGCTGTCGAAGCACATGACCGGCCGCGGCGTCGGCGGCGTGCTGATGCTGCCGCCGTTCTACTACAAGGGCGTGAGCGACGAAGGCATCTACCGCTCGGTCGCCGAGGTGATCCACAAGGTCGGCGACGACCGCCTGCGGATCTACCTCTACCACATCCCGCCGGTCGCCCAGGTCGGCTTCAGCCTCGACCTGATCGAGCGGCTGATCCGCGATTTCCCGGGCACCGTCGTCGGCATCAAGGACAGCTCCGGCGACTGGGGCAACACCAAGGCGATGATCGAGCGCTTCCCCGGCTGGGGCGTGTTCGCCGGCAACGAGACCGTGCTGCTGGAGACCCTGAAGGCCGGCGGCATGGGCTGCATCTCGGCGACCTGCAACGTCAACCCGCACGGCGTCGTCGACCTGTACCGGACCTGGCAGGCGCCGGACGCCGAGCAGCGCCAGGCCGCCTGCAACGCGCTGCGCGCCAAGGTCGGCCAGTACGTGATGATCTCGGCGCTGAAGGCCACCATCGCCCACTACTCCGGCGACATGCAGTGGAACCGCCTGCGGCCGCCACTGGTCGAGCTCGACGCCGCGACGATCGCCAAGCTCGGCGCCGAGCTGGAGGCGTTCGGCTTCACCATGCCGGGGCTGAAGGCCGCCTGAGGCCACGGCAGGCGTCCTTTGTGGTCGGCGATGGCCCGTCGCTTCGTGGGTCCCGGAGCCGTCCGCTCGCGCGGACTCTCCGGGATGACGAAGTTGGGAGGATCGTCCTTCCCTTTTCTCGTCATCCCGGAGGGGGCGCGCGAGCGCCCGGCTCCGGGACCCACCCGCCGCTCCGGCCCTCGACCCGATCGCCCTTGCCGACCCGCCGTCATTCTTGCCATCCGCCCCGGCTCCCGATAAGTCTCCTGCTCCCTTCCGGTGCCGAGACCGAACGCACGACCATGGCCGACGCCTCTCCCTCGCTTGCCCAGCTCCGCGCCGAGATCGACGGCATCGACGACGCGCTGCTCGACCTGCTCGAGCGCCGGATCGCGATCGGCCGGCGCGTGGCGGCCGCCAAGGGCGATGCCTCGGGGCCGTTCCTGCGCCCCGGCCGCGAGGCGCAGATCGTGCGCCGGCTGGCCGCCCGGCTCGACGGCGGCGACCTGCCGGTGGCAGTGATGGAGCGGATCTGGCGCGAGATCCTGGCCGCCAACCTGGCCCGCCAGGTCGACCCGGTCACCGTGGTATGGGCGCCGGCCAGTGCGGAGGCGCTGGTCGACCTCGCCCGCGACCGCGGCGGCAGCTCGACCCGCGTGGAGACGGTCGCCGGCCCGGCGGCGGCCCTCGCCGCCATCGCCGAGGGCCGGGCGACGCTCGCCGTGCTGCCGGCGCCGGAGCTGACGGCGTGGCGTTGGTGGCCGGCCCTGCTCGTGGACTCCCCCTCGAAGCCGCGCATCGTTGCGCGGCTTCCGCTTTTCGGGGACCCCGATTGCGTCGCCGGCGTCGGCCTGGCCTGCCAGGAGCCGGATCCGTCGGGCGACGACGTCAGCCTGTGGGCGGTGCCGGGCCGCCGCGACGATGCGGTCGACGTCGCCGAGGCGGCGGACGGAACGGCCTGTTCGCTGCTGGCGCAGGACGGCTGGCCCACCGCCGCCGAGCTGCCCGCGGGCGCCATCGCGATCGGCGCCTACGCCCGCACCCGCAGCCACTGATCCCTGTCGCCTCCCCGAGGAAAGGTCCGATGCCCGGCATCGCCCCGAAAGCATCCATCGCCGGCATGATCGCGCCGAAGCCGGCGCCGGCCGTGGCCCCGACCGGCCGCGTGGCACGGCTGCACCTGAACGAGGGTGCGCTCGGACCGTCGCCGAAGGCGGTGGCTGCCATGCGGGAAGCCGCCGGCCGGATGCACGAATATCCCGGCGTCGACGCCTCCGGCCTCGCCGCCACGCTCGGCCGCAGGCACGGCATCGACCCGCAGCGCATCGTGCTGGGCTGCGGCTCCGACGAGCTGATCCAGGTGCTGTGCCTGGCCTTCCTGGAGCCCGGCGACGAGGCCATCCACACCCAGTACGGCTTCGTGCAGTTCCCGGTCGCCACCCGCATCGCCGGCGGCGTGCCGGTGTCGGCGCCCGACGACGGCTACACCGCCAGCGTCGACGCCATCCTGGCCAAGGTCACCCCGCGCACCCGGCTGGTGTTCCTCGCCAACCCGAACAACCCGACCGGCACCCACCTGCCGGCCGCCGAGGTGCGGCGGCTGCGCGAGCGGCTGCCCGGCCATGTGCTGCTGGTGGTCGACGCCGCCTATGCGGAATACGTCACCCGCCCGGACTACACCGCCGGCATCGAACTGGTGGAGAGCACCCCCGACACCGTCATGCTGCGGACCTTCTCCAAGGCCTTCGGCATGGCCGGGCTGCGGCTCGGCTGGGCCTACTGCCCGCAACCGGTCGCCGACATCCTGTACTCGGTCCGCCCGCCCTACGGCGTCAACACGCCGTCGCTGGCGGCCGGCGTCGCCGCGGTGGAGGACCAGGCGTTCCAGGACGCCACGGTGGCGCACAACGAGCGCTGGCTGCCCTGGCTGCAGGACCGCTTCCGCGAGCTCGGCCTGGAGCCGATGCCGACGGCCGCGAACTTCATGATGCTGCGGTTCCCGGCCGGACCGACCCGCGACGCCGTCGCCGCCCGCCGCTTCCTGGGCGGCCGCGGCGTGCTGGTGCGCGAGATGGCCGGCTACGGCGCGCCGGAATTCATCCGGCTGTCGGTCGGCAGCGAGGACGACAACCACCTGCTGGTCGAGGCGGTGCGCGACTTCCTGAACGGGGCCAACCAATGAGCGACGCGAACGCAGCCGCCCCGATCTTCGAGCGGCTGGCGCTGATCGGCATCGGCAACCTCGGCTCGTCGATCGCCCGCGCGGTGCGCCAGCGCGGCCTGGTCGGGACGCTGGCGGTGGCCGACGCCTCCGAGGAGGCCCGCGCCCGCGCCGCCGAGCTCGGCCTCGCCGACGCCTTCTTCGCCGACCCGGCCGAGGCCGTGCGCGATGCCGACCTGGTGGTGATCTGCACCCCGATCGGCACCTACGCCGGCATCGCCGAGGCCATCGCCCCGCATCTGAAGCCGGGTGCGGTCCTGTCCGACATCGGCTCGGTCAAGCAGGCGGTGGTGGCGGCGGTGCGGCCGCATGTCCCGGCCGGCGTGCACTTCATCCCGGGCCACCCGATCGCCGGCACCGAGAAGTCCGGCCCCGACGCAGGCTCCGGCGCGCTGTTCGAGGGTCGCTACTGGATTCTCACCCCGCTGGACGGGAGCGACCCCGCACCGGTCGCCCGGCTGGCGGCGCTGTGGCGGCGCTGCGGCGCCATCGTCGAGGAACTGCCGGCCGACTACCACGACAAGGTCCTGGCGGTGACCTCGCACCTGCCGCACCTGATCGCCTACACCATCGTCGGCACCGCCTTCGACCTGGAGGGCCAGGAGCAGCGCGACGTCATCCGCTTCTCGGCCGGCGGCTTCCGCGACTTCACCCGCATCGCCGGCTCCAACCCGATCATGTGGCGCGACATCTTCCTGAACAACCGCGAGGCGGTGCTGGAGATGCTGCAGCGCTTCAGCGAGGACCTCAGCTACCTGCAGCGCGCCATCCGCTGGGGCGAGGGCGACAAGCTGGAGGAGCTGTTCACCAAGACCCGCGAGATCCGCCGCGGCGTCGTCGAGGCGAACCAGGCGCAGCCGTTCCCGTATGGGCAGGGCGGCAACGACAAGTAGGCGGCGTTCGATCGGCGGCGACCTCAGTCCGCGATCGAGCGGACCTTGGCGACTGGGAACTGGCCGAGGCGGAGTGTGCCGTCCTGCACGGTGACCGGCGCCTTCAGGCGCTGCCGGCTGCCGTCCTCCGACGGCTCGCTCGCCGCGATGGCCGCCAGCTTCAGCAGTGCTGCCTGGCCCGGCTTCATGCGGCCCTGGGCGACCAGGCGGTCGAGGGTCTCCGCCACCCCCTGGATCTCCGCCACGCCGGCGCCCTCCGGCCGCAAGGCGGCGTCGAGCGCGAAGGTGCCGTCGCCGACCAGGTCGACCGGCGACCACGACACCGACAGCCGGTGCACGTCGATCACCCCGCCGGCGTCGCGCCACAGCACCAGCCCCGGCAGGCCGGCCGTCGGATCCACGGCACCGCGCAGGGCGGCCTTGACCGCCACCACCGCCGGGCCGTTGAACGGCAGTTCCTCGGTGCCGGCCGGCCGCACCCCGGCGGCGTGCGCGGTGATCGCCAGCGTGGTCGGCACACTGCCGGCCACCGCTGCCGGGTCGGCCTCGGGGTCGGGATCGATGCTGGCGTCGACCGAGTCGATGCGCGCCAGCCTCACACCGCCCGGGCCGGTCAGTTCGAGATCCCGCAGCATGAGGTCGATGCGCTCCGGCATCCGGCGGCCGAGGGCGACCACCGCCTCGACGCGCCCGGCGTCGCCGGTCAGCGAGCCCCAGGATCCTGCCGCACTGGCCCGGGCGCCACGGGTCGGCTGCACCAGCAGCGACAGCGGGCTCCACACCCGGGCGGTGGCGACCAGCTCCGGTGCCGCGGCCGTCAGCAGGGTCGGGCCGCGCTCGCGGGTCCAGTGCACTTCCTTCATCGTCACGGTGACGGTCAGCGGGTAGCCGCCCATGGCCAGCGGCCCGTGCTCGATGCGGTCGCCGAGCGCCCGGCGTTGCTCGATCCAGGCCTGCAACGTCGCCTCGACGCGCAGCGAAACGAGTTGCCAGGCGATGGTCCAGCCGGCCGCCAGCAGCAGGCACAGCCCGACCGCGATCGCCGCGATCCGGCCGCCTCGCGGCGGCCGCCGCGGCGCCGGCGGCACTGGCCGGCTTGTCTCTGAAGACGACATTGCGTAAGCGGACCGGTCTGGCATTGCTGAGCCTCGAACATAGGCGCGTGGAGCGGCGGATGAAAGAGGCGGGCGACCTGCAGGCAGTCGGGCCGGGAGCGGGCGGGCTCTGGGTGTTCGGCTACGGCTCGCTGATGTGGCGGCCGGGCTTCGGCTTCGCGGAGCAGGCCCGCGCCCGGCTGATCGGCCGCCACCGCCGGCTGTGCGTGGTGTCGCGCCATCACCGCGGCACCGCCGAGCGGCCCGGGCTGGTGATGGGGCTGGACCGCGGCGGCTCCTGCCGCGGCATCGCCTACCGGGTGCCGGCGGCCGAGGCGGCGGCGACGCTCGCCTACCTCGACGAGCGCGAGATCGCGCACTACCCGGTGTACCGCCGCGCCGTGCTGCCGGTGCTGCTGGATCCGCAGGACGGCGGGCCCGCCAGGCGCGACGTCGCGGTCACCTATGTGGTCGCCCGCGGCGACCCCGACTATGCCGGGCACCTGTCCGTCGAGCGCCAGGCCGAGATCGTCGCCGGCGCCCACGGCCTGTCGGGCAGCAACCGCGACTACCTGGCCTCGACGGTCCGGCACATCCACGCGCTCGGCCTGCGCGACCGCCGCCTGGAGGCGGTGCTTCACGCGCTCGGAGAACCGCTCTAGCATTCCGGGCGAGACCGCGGCCAGCGCGGCGACCCGGAGGAGGCCCCAGCCATGAACGCACCCGCCCGTTTAAGCCATCTGCTGACCCCCGAGGAGATCGAGCACTACCACGAGCGCGGCTACGTCATCCCGCGCTGGCGGCTCCCGGCCGACCGGCTGGCGCAGATGCGCGCCGACCTCGACGCGCTGCTGGCGGCCAACCAGGGGGTGAGCCGCGACTCGATGTTCTGCCCGCACATCGCCCAGGGCGGCACCCAGGGCCTGCAGGGCTCCGGCATCTGGCTGGAGCATGCCCGCATCCCGGAGGTGCTCGACCTGGTGAGCCAGGCGATCGGCCCGGACTTCCTGCTGTGGGGCACCACGGTGTTCGGCAAGCCGGCCGGCACCGGCAAGCGGGTGCCCTGGCACCAGGACGGCGAGTACTGGCCGATCCGGCCGCTGGCCACCTGCTCGGCCTGGATCGCGCTCGACGACGCCACGCCGGAGAACGGCTGCCTGCGCGTCATCCCCGGCAGCCACAAGCAGCGCCGGCTGCGCGCCCACACCCAGAAGGACAGCCCCGACCTGGTGCTGAACCAGGAGCTGAACGCCGACGAGTACGACGAGGCCGATGCCGTCGACATCATCCTGGAGGCCGGCCAGATGTCGCTGCACGACGTCTACCTGGTGCACGGCTCGGAGCCGAACCGCTCGACCAAGCGGCGCGCCGGCTATGTCTGCCGCTACATGCCCACCACCTCGCATTTCGACCACGGCTACGGCTCGGAGCTGCAGAAGCGCTCCGGCCAGGTCGACTTCGGCAACCGCGCGCTGTGGCTGATGCGCGGCCGCGACGTGTGCGGGAAGAACGACTTCGCGGTCGGGCATTGACCCTTCGTGGCTCGCTGCGCGAGCGCCTCAGGATGACAGGGAGCGGGATCGATGAACGCCCTCACCTGTCGTCCTGAGGTGCCGCGCAACGCGCGGCCACGAAGGACCGGCGGCCGCCTGCCGTGACCGCCGGGATCCCGCTGCCGACATCGCCCGTCGGCGCCTGGCTCGGCTTCCTCGCCATGTGCGTCGGCATGTTCATGGCGATCCTCGACATCCAGGTGGTGGCGAGCTCGCTGCCGGCGATCCACGATGCCCTGGCGATCCGCACCGAGGATCTCAGCTGGATCCAGACCGCCTATCTCGCCGCCGAGGTCGTGGCGATCCCGCTGACCGCGCGGCTGACCCGGCCGCTGACCCTCGGCGGGCTGTTCGTGATCGCCATCACCGGCTTCGTGCTCGCCAGCCTCGGCTGCGCGCTCAGCGGCGACTTCGCCTCGCTGATCGGCTTCCGGGTGCTGCAGGGGTTCTGCGGCGGCATGGTGATCCCGGCGGTGTTCACCGCGGTGTTCGTGCTGTTCCCGGCCGACCGGCGGGTGCTGCCGACGACGGTGGCGGGTGTCTTCGCGATGCTGGCCCCCACCCTCGGCCCGGTGGTCGGCGGCTACATCACCGAGACCCTGTCCTGGCACTGGCTGTTCCTGGTGAACCTGCCGCCCGGCATCCTGGTCGCGCTGCTGGTCGCCCGGTACGTGCGCATCGGCCGGCCGGAGCCGCGGCTGCTGCGCCGGGTCGACCTCGCCGGCCTGGCCTTCGCGGCGGTGTTCCTGGCCGGGCTGGAGCTGACCCTGAAGGAGGGACCGGAGCGCGGCTGGCAGGGGGCCGTGCTGCTGGCGCTGGCCGCCGCCTGCGCCGCGGGGGCGGTGGCGACGGTCTGGCGCTGCCTGCGCCACGAGGAGCCGCTGGTCGACCTGCGCGCCTTCGCCGACCGGCCGTTCGCCGCCGGCTGCGCGCTGAGCTTCGTGCTCGGCGCCGGGCTGTACGGCTCGACCTACCTGCTGCCGCTGTATCTCGGCTTCGTGCGCGGCCACGGCCCGATCGCCATCGGCGAGACCATGATCGTCTGCGGCGCCGCGCAGCTGCTGGCCGCCCCGGTCGCCGCCTGGGCGGAGCGTCGCTTCGATCCGCGCTGGCTGGCCGGCCTCGGCTACGCGCTGTTCGCCGCCGGCCTGGCGGCGAACGCCTTCATGACGCCCGAGGCCGACTTCGACGAGCTGTTCTGGCCGCAGGTGCTGCGCGGCGTGGCGGTGATGTTCTGCCTGCTGCCGACCACCACGGCGGCGCTGGAGCGCTTCACCGGCGACGCGCTCGCCAACGCCAGCGCCCTGTTCAACCTCATGCGCAACCTCGGCGGCGCCATCGGCATCGCCGCAGTCAATACCCTGCTGACGCAGCGCCCGGCGGCACTCGGGGAAGAGCTGGTGGACCGCCTGCAGGCCGGCAGCCGCGACGCCGCCGCTTTCGTCGGCCTGCCGCTCGACCGCTTCGACGGCACCCCGCTCGGCCCGATCGACGAGGCGGCGCGCGCCTATGTGGCGCCGCTCATCGAGCGGGCGGCACTGGTGCTGGCGTTCAACGAGGCGTGGCTGGTGCTGGGCGTGGCGTTCGCGGCGTCGGTGCTGCTGGTGCCGCTGATCAGAAGGCGGGGGTGAACGCAGGTCGCCGGGTGGGTCCCGGAGCCGTCCGCTGGCGCGGACTCTCCGGGATGACGATAAAAAGCGGAGACACCCCTATCTCCGTCATTCCGGAGAGGGCGCGCGAGCGCCCGGCTCCGGAACCCACCCACCGGCCGCGAGGGGTCAATACATGTGCTGGCCGCCGTTGATGCTCAGCGTCGAGCCGGTGATGAAGCCGGCGTCGTCGGCGGTCAGGAACACCACGCCGCGGGCGATCTCCGAGGCGTGGCCGAGGCGGCCGACCGGGATCCGCGCCTTGATCTTGTCCAGCACGTCGGCCGGCACTGCCGCCACCATGTCGGTGTCGATGTAGCCCGGTGCGATGGCGTTCACGGTGATGTTGGCGCGGGCCCCCTCCTGGGCCATCGCCTTGGTGAAGCCATGGATGCCGGACTTGGCGGCGGCGTAGTTGACCTGGCCGTACTGCCCGGCCTGGCCGTTGATCGAGCCGATGTTGACGACCCGTCCGAACTTGCGCGCCCGCATGCCGTCGATGGTGCAGCGGCACATGTTGAAGCAGGAGCCGAGGTTGGTGTCGATCACCGCCTGCCACATCTCGTGGTCCATCTTGTGGATGGTGCCGTCGCGGGTGATGCCGGCGTTGTTCACCAGGATGTCGATCGGCCCGACCTCGGCCTCGACCTTGGCGACCCCGGCCTGGCAGGCCGCGAAGTCGGACACGTCCCATTTGAAGGCCGGGATGCCGGTGCGCGCGGTGAACTCCTTCGCGCGCTCGTCGTTGCCGGCGTAGTTCGCCGCCACCTTGCAGCCGGCCTCCTTGAGGGCGATCGAGATCGCCTCGCCGATGCCGCGGGTCCCGCCCGTCACCAGTGCCACGCGTGCCATTGAGCATCACTCCCTGTTGCTTGGTTTTCCCGGCCGCCCGCCCGGTCGTTGCGCCGGGCGGGCGTTTACTCACTCCCCGTCCGGCGTCAGTCGCGCTCGACGCACAGCGCCACGCCCATGCCGCCGCCGATGCACAGCGTCGCCAGCCCCCGCTTGGCGTCGCGCCGCTGCATCTCGTGCAGCAGGGTGATCAGCACCCGGGCGCCGGAGGCGCCGATCGGATGCCCGATGGCGATGGCGCCACCGTTGACGTTGACCTTGGAGAGATCCCAGCCGAGGTCCTTGTTGACCGCGCAGGCCTGGGCGGCGAACGCCTCGTTGGCCTCGATCAGGTCGAGGTCGTCGGCCGTCCAGCCGGCCTTCTTCAGGGCCAAGCGGCTGGCCGGGATCGGCCCGGTCCCCATGATCGTCGGGTCGACGCCGGCGGTGGCCCAGGACACGATGCGGGCGAGCGGGGTCACGCCGCGGCGGGCGGCGTTCTCGTCGGTCATCAGGATCAGGGCGGCGGCGCCGTCGTTGATGCCGGACGCGTTGCCGGCGGTCACCGTGCCACCCTCGCGCAGGAACGCCGGGCGCAGCTTGGCGAGCCCCTCCAGCGTGGTGTCCGGCTTCAGGTACTCGTCGGCGTCCACCGTCACGTCGCCCTTGCGGCCCTTCACGGTGACCGGCGCAATCTCGTCCTTGAAGCGGCCCGCCGCCTGGGCGGCCGCCGCCTTCTGCTGCGAGGCGACCGCGAACTCGTCCTGCTGCTCGCGGGTGATCTGGAAGCGCTGCGCCACGTTCTCGGCGGTGTTGCCCATGTGGTAGCCGTTGAAGGCGTCCCACAGCCCGTCCTTGATCATGGTGTCGATGAACTGCAGGTCGCCCATGCGCTGGCCGCCGCGCAGGTGCTGCGCGTGGGTCGACATGCTCATGCTCTCCTGGCCGCCGCACACCATCACCTGGGCGTCGCCGAGCTTGATCGCCTGGAAGCCCAGCGCCACCGTGCGCAGGCCGGAGCCGCAGACCTGGTTGATGCCGTAGGCGGTGCGCTCCACCGGGATGCCGGCGCCGATGGCCGCTTGCCTGGCGGGATTCTGGCCCTGGGCAGCGGTCAGCACCTGGCCGAGCACGACCTCGTCGACCTCCTCGGCGTCGGTCTTGGCGCGCGCCAGGGCGGCGCGGATGGCGACCTCGCCGAGCTTGCTGGCGGGCACCGTGGCGAACGCGCCGTTGAACGCGCCCACCGGCGTACGGGCGGCGCCGGCGATCACGACCTGGGTCATGGCATTCTCCCTCTGGATCTCTCGTCAGGACCGTCAGGTCCACCGCGAGCGCGCCTTACGGCCTGGGCCGGCCGCGGCACCTCGCATCCAAGATATGCGCGGGGCCGGTATCCCACAACCGGCGGCGGGCCGGGATCTCGCCGTATATGCGTGTAAAGGATGCGTTCACCTTGTCGGCTTACCGGTCGTTAAGCCGGCGGCTGCTAAACGATCCGGACAGCCGCAACCGGGACAGGGCGATGACGATGACGGATCTGGTCGAGCGGGATCTGGTCGAGCGGGATCGGGTCGAGCACCGGCGGGACGACGAGCGCGCGGCGCGCTGCCGGTCGACGATCGAGCTGTTCGGCGACATCGCGCCGGATCCGCAGCGGATGGTCGGACTGGCGGCGACCGCCGCCGCCGAGATTCCGCTGTCCGTCACTCGCCTCCAGGCCGCCCCCGCCCTGCAGGCGCTGCGCGCGGCGGTCGAGCTGAGCGCCGCCATCGGCGGCACCGCCCGGCGGATCGCCGGCGCCACCGGGCTGTCCGACGGCACGATCGCCGCACTCGCCGTCGAGCTGGCGGAGCAGGTCAACCTTCTGGCGCTGAACACGACCATCGAGGCGACGCTGATCGGCGGCGACGAGTCCCCGATGCCGCCCCGGGAGCAGCGCGCCCGCGCCGAGCGGGCGGTGCGCGAGCTCGCCGTCGGCGTCGCGGCGATCCGCGACCGCCTGGACGTCGTCGACGCGGCGGTCGCGGCACTCGACGAGAGCGGGTACCGGTTCGACAAGGAGCGGGCGGCCTAGCGCGCCGCCGGCGGCGCCGCGGCGAGCCAGCGGTCGACATGGCCCTGCGGATCGGCGGCCATGGTCTCGCACGGCTCGCCGAAGGCCTCACGCAGCCGCCGGTAGCCGTCACCGCCGCTGCCCATGACCAATTCTAGGAACTGCCGCTCGGCCTCGATCCGCGCCCGGGTCAGGCTCTCGTCGCGCAGCCGCAGCATCTGTCCGACCAGCGCGTCGGGCACAGCAGCGGCCGCGCGCGGCGCCTCCAGGAACGCCTCGGCGATGACCAGGAAGAATGCCGTGCAGGTCGCCAGCTGTCGGTGGGCACCGTCGATCGCCGTGCGGCGGGCGGGATCGTCGGTCTGGTCGATGAGGGGCGCGGCCCAGGCTGGTGCCGCCGAAGCGAGCGCGATGCAGACGGCGGCCATGGACCGGATCATTCCGGCGTCCCCGCCCCCGGTTGCCCGCTCAAATCCACGGCTCGCCCTCGCTGTCGAGGTGGATGAGGTTGCCGCAGTGCTTGCAGTGCACGGCGTCCGGCTCGTGGCGCTGCAGGCCGCAGTGCTCGCATTCCTGGCGCACCTTGGTGGGGCGGAACAGCACATGCGCCAGCCGGAGGAAGAGCGTCACCCCGAAGATCATGATCAGCACCGACAGCAGCCGCCCGTCGGTCCCCAGGAGCGTGATGTCGCCGAAGCCGGTGGTGGTGAGCGCGGTGACCGTGAAGTAGAGCGCGTCGACATAGTCGCCGATCTGCTCGTTGCGCCAGGCCTGGGACTCGTAGACCAGGGCGGTGGTGATGAAGAGGAACACCGCGAGGTGCAGGATCGCCGCCGCCAGCTCCTCGTAGCGCCGCACGATCGGGAAGTCCTTCCGCAGCCGCCGCCCCACCTGGTAGCTGTGCAGGAAGCGCAGGGTCCGCAGCACGCGCAGGAAGCCTGCCGCCCCGCCGAAGGTCGGCGTCAGGAACGAGACGATCGCCGCCATCTCGGCCAGCCCGACGGGGCTCGCCAGCATCAGCAGCGGCCGGCGGTCGATCCACAGGCGCACCAGGAAGTCGAGCAGGAACAGGATCCCGAGCGTGGTGTCGATCAGCCGGGCCGCCGGCACCGCCTCGGCGAAGGACGAGGCGACGATGTACAGGACGGTGACGAGGTCGAGGGCCAGCAGCGCGTAGCGGAACACCTGCGAGCGCCGCGCATTGCTTTCGTACAGCATCCGGGCGGCGTGGCGCAGCGCCGCTGCCCCGTGCAGATCGAACCGCCCCGCCTGATCGGCGTCCTGTCGCTCGCTCACCCGGTCCTCCCGCGCCGTCGATACAGGAGCGCCGCAGCGACGCCGACGTTCCCGATCGGGCGCGCTCACCGACCCGACTCACTCCGGTTGACACGGAAACGCGCCTGCGTATAGTGCCGCCTCCGCAGCGCGCCGGTGGGCGGCGCGTGCGACGATATTTGCCAGGATATGACCGATGTTCGCAGTCGTAAAAACCGGCGGCAAGCAATACAAGGTCGCCTCGGGCGACGTGATCAAGGTCGAGAAGCTCGAGGCCGAGGCCGGTGCGACCATCGAGCTGGACCAGGTTCTGATGGTCGGCGACGAAGCCAATGTGACGGTCGGCGCGCCGACGGTCGCCGGTGCCAGCGTCGCGTTCACCGTCCTGGAGCAGGCCAAGGGCCCGAAGGTCATCACTTTCAAGAAGCGCCGCCGGAAGAACTCGCGGCGCACCCGTGGTCACCGCCAGCAGATCACCGTGCTGCGCGTGACCGGCATCACCGCCGGCGCCTGAGCGCCGCGGACCAAGGAGATTGATCGATGGCGCACAAGAAAGCCGGCGGTAGCTCCCGCAACGGGCGCGACTCCGAGGGCCGCCGCCTCGGCGTGAAGAAGTTCGGGGGCGAGGCCGTCATCCCGGGCAACATCATCATCCGCCAGCGCGGCACCAAGGTGCATCCGGGCGCGAATGTCGGCATGGGCCGGGATCACACGATCTTCGCCACTGCCGAGGGCCGGGTGGAGTTCAGGAAGACCCGCGACCGCACCTTCGTGGGCGTGGTCGCCGCCGCCGCCGCCGAGGCGCCGGCCGAGTAAAGCCGTCCCTAGACCGGGACGGCGGAGAAGGGAACGGGCTTCCGTTCCCTTTTTTCGTTTCGGAACATGGCCCGGGGCACGGGTGGGCCGGGTGGGACGGGAGGTCCCGCGATGAAGTTTCTCGACCAGGCCAAGATCTACGTTAAGAGCGGCGACGGCGGCGGCGGCTGCGTGAGCTTCCGCCGCGAGGCCTTCATCGAGTTCGGCGGGCCGGACGGCGGCGACGGCGGCCGCGGCGGCGACGTGATCGTCGAGTGCGTCGATGCCCTGAACACCCTGATCGACTTCCGCTACCAGCAGCATTTCAAGGCGCAGAACGGCCGGCCGGGCATGGGCCGCAACATGACCGGCGCCGGCGGCCAGGACATCGTGATGCGGGTCCCCGTCGGAACCCAGCTGTGGGACGAGGACTACGAGACCCTGCTGGCCGACATGACGGCCCCCGGGCAGCGCGTGGTGCTGGCCCGGGGCGGCGACGGCGGCTTCGGCAACACCCACTACAAGTCCGCCACCAACCAGGCGCCGCGCAAGCACACCCCCGGCTGGCCCGGCACCGAGATGTGGATCTGGCTGCGCCTCAAGCTGATCGCCGACGCAGGGCTGGTCGGGCTGCCGAACGCCGGCAAGTCGACCTTCCTGGCCGCGGTCACCGCCGCCAAGCCGAAGATCGCCGACTACCCGTTCACCACCCTGCATCCCGGCCTCGGCGTCGTGCGCATCGACGAGGAGGAGATGGTGCTGGCCGACATTCCCGGCCTGATCGAAGGCGCGCACGAGGGTGCGGGCCTCGGCGACCGCTTCCTCGGCCATGTCGAGCGCTGTGCGGCCATCCTGCATCTGGTCGACGGCACCGGCGAGGACCCGATCGGCGCCTGGCGCACGGTGCGCGCCGAGCTCGAGGCCTATGACGAGGGCTTCGAGGACAAGCCCGAGATCCTGGCCATCAGCAAGATCGACGCGATGCCGGACGAGGACGTGCAGGCGCTGAAGGAGCTGTTCGTCGAGGAGACCGGGATCGAGCCGATGGCGCTGTCCAGCGCGTCGGGCGCCGGCACCCGCGACGTGCTGCGGCGGATCATGGAACTGGTGCAGGAGCGCCGCCGGGCGGCCCGGGCCGACGCCGAGCGGGCGGCGGCCGGGACGGCGGCGGCGGCCGGGGAACCGTCGACATGGAATCCCTGATCGCCGACATGCCGCTGGTAAGCACCGCCCGCCTCCCCTCGCCGCTCGAGGGCGCCCGGCGGCTGGTGGTCAAGATCGGCTCGGCGCTGCTGGTCGACGACGGCAGCGGCCGCATCCGGCGGCCCTGGCTGGACGCGCTGATGGACGACGTCGCCGGCCTGCGCCGGCGTGGCGTGGAGGTGCTGATCGTGTCCTCGGGCGCGATCGCGCTCGGCCGCCGGCATCTCGGCATCGATCACGCCCGCCCGAAGCTGGAGGAGAAGCAGGCCGCCGCCGCCACCGGGCAGATCATCCTGGCGCATGCCTACCAGGAGTCGCTCGCCCGCCACGGCCTGACGGTGGCGCAGATCCTGCTGTCGCCGGACGACACCGAGCAGCGCCGCCGCCACCTCAACGCCCGCGCCACCATCAACACCCTGCTGGCTCTCGGCGCGGTGCCGGTGATCAACGAGAACGACACCGTCGCCACCGCCGAGATCCGCTTCGGCGACAACGACCGGCTGGGCGCGCGGGTGGCGCAGATGGCCAGTGCCGACACGCTGATCCTGCTGTCCGACATCGACGGGCTGTACACCGCCGATCCGCGCCGCGACGCGTCGGCGGCGCATCTGCCGCAGGTCGAGGCGGTGACGCCGGAGATCGAGGCGATGGCCGGGGCGGCCGGCACCGGCTACGCGTCCGGCGGCATGGTCACCAAGCTGGCCGCCGCGAAGATCGCGGCGTCGGCCGGCTGCCGCATGGCGATCGCCAGCGGCCGCGAGAGCAATCCGATCGCGCGCCTGGAGGCCGGCGCGCGCTGCACCTGGTTCGCCGCCCAGGCCAGCCCGCTGACCGCCCGCAAACGCTGGATCGCCGGCGGCCTCGCGCCCAAGGGACGGCTGCTGCTCGACGCCGGTGCCGCGCGGGCGCTGCTGGCCGCCAAGTCGCTGCTGCCGGCCGGGGTGACCGGGGTCGACGGCAGCTTCGAGCGCGGCGACCTCGTCACCCTGCACGGCCCGGACGGCACCGAGCTCGGCCGCGGCATCGTCGCCTACGGGGCCGAGGACGCCGCCCGCATCGCCGGCCGGAAATCCCGTGAAATCGAGGAGGCCCTCGGCTACCGTGGCCGCGACGAGATCGTCCACCGCGACGACCTCGTGCTCAACGGCGCGGCCGGAGACGAGGGATGAGCCTCGCGCACAGCATCGGGCGGGACGCAGGCGGCGACAACCGAGACAGCGCCGACGTGGAGGCGGTGATGATGGCGATCGGCCGGCGGGCACGTGCCGCGGCCGCCGCCCTGGCGCTGGCGCCGGCCGACGCCAAGAACCACGCGCTCCGCGCCGCCGCCGCCGCCATGCGCGCGGGTGCGGCCGGCATTCTCGCCGCCAATGCCGAGGACCTCGCCGCCGCTCGCGCCAAGGGGCAGCGCGACGCGCTGGTCGACCGCCTGGTGCTGGACGAAAAGCGCCTCGACGGCATCGCCGCCGGGCTGGAGGCGATCGCGGAACTGCCGGACCCGGTCGGCCAGGTGATGGCGGCCTGGACCCGGCCGAACGGACTGCGCATCGAGCGCCGCCGGGTGCCGCTCGGAGTCATAGGCATCATCTACGAGTCCCGCCCGAACGTCACCGCGGATGCCGGCGGCCTGTGCCTGAAGTCCGGTAATGCGGCGATCCTGCGCGGCGGCTCGGAGAGCTTCCATTCCTCGCGGGCCCTGGTGGCGGCGCTGCACGAGGGATTGCGCGCCGCCGGGCTGACGGAGGATGCCGTCCAGCTGGTGCCGACCCGCGACCGTGCCGCGGTCGGGGCACTGCTGCGCATGGCCGAATATGTCGACGTGATCGTGCCGCGCGGCGGCCGCTCGCTGATCGAGCGGGTGCAGGCGGAAAGCCGGGTGCCGGTGTTCGCGCATCTCGACGGCGTGTGTCACGTCTATGTCGACGCCGCCGCCGATCCCGACGCGGCAGAGGCGATCGCGGTCAATGCCAAGATGCGCCGCACCAGCGTGTGCGGCGCGGCCGAGACCTTGCTGGTCGACCGGTCAGTCGCGCCGGTCCTGCTGCCGCGACTGGCGGCGGCGCTGACGCAGGCCGGCTGCGCGTTGCGCGGCGACGCCGAGGCACGGGCGCTGGTGCCGGCGATGGACCCGGCGACCGAGGCCGACTGGTCGACCGAGTATCTCGACGCGGTGTTGTCGGTGGCGGTGGTCGACGGCGTCGACGGGGCCATCGCCCACATCAACCGCTGGGGCTCGCACCACACCGATTCGATCGTCACCGCGGACAAGGCGGCCGCCGAGCGCTTCCTGACCGAGGTCGACAGCGCCATCGTGCTGCACAACGCCTCGACCCAGTTCGCCGACGGCGGCGAGTTCGGCATGGGGGCGGAGATCGGCATCTCCACCGGCCGCATGCACGCCCGCGGCCCGGTCGGCGCCGAGCAGCTCACCAGCTTCAAATACGTGGTCCGCGGTGACGGCCATATCCGTCCCTGAACGCCCCACCCTCGCGCACCGGCGCCCGATTGACCCTGTCCTCGCCCGTCCGAACCTCCCGAGCCCCGGCACCGCCGGCCTTCGCACGCCTGCGGCCGCACGCCATGCGCCGGCAGGGTGCGAGCCTGCCGGCGAGCGGCGCGCCGGCCGTGCCGGCGAGCGGCGCCGACCGCCGGCGGATCACCGTCGGGCTGATGGGCGGCTCGTTCAACCCGGCGCATGCCGGGCACCTGCATGTCGCCCGCCTGGCGTTCCAGCGGCTCGCGGTCGACGAGGTGTGGTGGCTGGTCAGCCCGCAGAATCCGCTGAAGTCGCGCGACGGCATGGCACCGTTGCGAGAGCGTATCGAATCGGCCCGGCGGGCCGCCCGGCATCCGCAGATCCGGGTGCGCGACCTGGAGTCCCGCCTCGGCACCCGGTTCACCGCGGACACCCTGGTGGAGCTGCGGCGGCGCTGCCCGCGGATCCGCTTCGTGTGGATCATGGGCGCCGACAACCTGATCGGCTTCCACCGCTGGGAACGCTGGTCACTGATCTTTCATTGCGCGGCCGTTGCGGTGTTCGACCGTCCTTCCTATTCTCTAAGGGCGTTGGCAAGTCGGGCGGCGCGGCGTTTCGCCCGGTTCCGGATCCCCGCCAGGGCATCCCGGACCCTGGCGGACAGGTGCCTCCCGGCGTGGGTGTTCCTGCACACCCGCCGGCATCCGGCCTCGGCGACCCGCATCCGGGAGGCCGAGCGAACCGGCGGCCAGCAGGAGCATACCCGTCGACGAGGGCCGTCGCCGTGATCAGGCGGCGGCACATGAAGCAAATCGAAAGGAGCGCATCATAAACCACCTCACGACTCCCCCGGAGGGAGAGGGCCTTCTCGAGCTGGTGACCAAGTCACTGGACGACGACAAGGCCGAGGACATCATCGCCATCGACCTGGCGAACAAGTCCTCGATCGGCGACCACATGGTGATCGCCACCGGCCGCTCGGCGCGACAGGTCGCCGCCATGGCCGACCACATCGTTGCCAAGCTCAAGGACAGGGGAATGAAGAACGTATCCGTCGAGGGTGCGAACCAGGGCGACTGGGTCCTGATCGACACCGGCGACGTGATCGTCCACCTGTTCCGCCCGGAGATCCGCGATTTCTACGGGCTGGAAAAGATGTGGGGCGCGCAGCCGCCGCCGACCAGCACGGTCAGCCTGGGCGAGAACTCGCGCACCGAGCGGTCGTTCGCGCACGCCTGACCGGCCTGTGTGAACCGGCGTGAAGATCACCCTGGTCGCGGTCGGCCGCGCGCGGCGCGGCCCGGTCGAGGAGTTGTGCCGCGACTACGCCGGCAGGCTGCCCTGGCCGGTGGAGATCGTCGAGGTCGAGCCGAGAAAGCGGCTGCAGGGCGACGCCCTGAAGGCGCATGAGGCGGAGCTGATCGCCGCCCGCATCCCCGAGGGCGCGGTGCTGGTGGCGCTCGACGAGCGCGGCAAGGCGTTGGCGAGCCAGGCCTTCGCCGAGACCTTCCGACGCTGGCGCGACGGCGGCCGCGACGCGGTCTGTTTCGTGATCGGTGGTGCCGACGGGCTCGCCGCGGGCCTGCGCGACCGCGCCGACCTGGTGCTGGCCTTCGGGCCGCAGACCTGGCCGCACATGCTGGTGCGCGCCATGCTGCTGGAGCAGGTGTACCGGGCCGAGCGCATTCTGGCCGGTCACCCCTATCATCGCGAGTGAACGCGAATGCGCGGCATTTCCGCCTTCGCAGCAGCGCCCGCGGCCGGCTAAGCTCCGCCGGCGCTCACCCATGGGAGGAATCGCGATGACCGGTAAGGTCGCCATCGTCACCGGAGCCGGCTCGGGAATCGGCCGTGCCTCCGCCGTCGCCCTGCTGCATGCCGGCTGGAACGTCGCCCTGGCCGGGCGGCGCGAGGACGCGCTGAAGGAGACCGTCGCCCGGGCCGGCGACGCCGGCCGCCGGGCGCTCGCCGTGCCGACCGACGTCGCCGACGCGGCCTCGGTCAAGGCGCTGTTCGACAAGACCAAGGCGACCTTCGGGCGGGTCGACATGGTGTTCAACAACGCCGGCATGAACGCCCCCGGCATCCCGCTCGAGGAGCTGTCGGTCGAGCAGTGGAAGGCCGTGGTCGACGTCAACCTGACCGGCTCCTTCCTGTGCCTCGCCGAGGCGTTCCGGGTGATGAAGGACCAGAGCCCGCGCGGCGGGCGGGTCATCAACAACGGCTCGATCTCGGCGCATGCGCCGCGGCCGAACTCGATTCCCTACACCGCCACCAAGCACGCCATCACCGGCCTCACCAAGTCGGGCTCGCTGGACGGGCGGAAATACGACATCGCGGTCTGCCAACTCGACATCGGCAACGCCGAGACCGAGATGGCGGCGCGGATGGCCAAGGGCGTGATGCAGGCCAACGGCGAGATCGCCCCGGAGCCGCTGATGGACGTCCAGCACGTCGCCAACGCCATCGTCCACATGGCCAGCCTGCCGATCGAGGCGAACGTGCAGTTCATGACGGTGATGGCGACCAAGATGCCGTTCGTCGGGCGCGGATAGCGCGGCCGACGGGCTTCTCTGGTCATCGCCCGTCGCTTCGTGGGTCCCGGAGCCGTCCGCTCGCGCGGACTCTCCGGGATGACGGCTTTTTTGAAGGAGAGGCGGCGCCCCCTTTCGTCATTCCGGAGGGGGCGCGCGAGCGCCCGGCTCCGGAACCCACGGGGCGACGAGCGCCGGCAATTCAGTGCAGCCGGATCTCGTGGGTGGCGTAGGCGATCTCCTGCGGCCGCACCAGGCCGGCGTTGGCGATGCGCACCGTGTGCAGCCGGCCTTCCAGGTTGCGCTCCCAGTAGTCGAGGAATTTCGTCAGGCGCGGGAAGTCCGGCGCCACGTCCATGTCCTGCCAGAGGTAGCTCTGCAGCAGGCCGGGGTAATCCGGAAAGCGATACAGGATCTCGGCGGTGGTGAGGCGGTAGCGGTACAGGTCACGGACGCTGACGTGCATGGACGACCCTCTCCGGTGGAAACGATTGACCACCATCAGGATGTTGGTAGAAGTCCCGCCCGCGCAAGAGTGTTTTCATTTTTGTTTCAATGATTTAGCAGCAATCGGGCGGGAGTGCTGCCAGCCCCGGCCCAGCATCCCCCGGCGCCGCGGTGGCGATTTCGCCGGCCATCGGGCGACGCCGTCCTTGACTTGCGAGCGCCGCTTCCTTACATCGCTGGCACTCACCGGGAGCGAGTGCTAGCAGTTTCGGCTCCTCCCCGGGCGACATTGTCCAGACACGTCTCAAACTGAGTGTTACGGAGGAATGGTCATGAAGTTTCGGCCCCTGCACGATCGGGTCGTGGTCCGCCGGATCGAGGCCGACCAGAAGACCGCCGGCGGGATCATCATCCCGGATACCGCCAAGGAGAAGCCGCAGGAAGGCGAAGTGCTCGCCGTCGGCCCCGGCGCGCGTGACGACTCCGGCAAGATCCAGGCGCTCGACGTCAAGGTCGGTGACCGCGTGCTGTTCGGCAAGTGGTCCGGCACCGAGGTGAAGCTCGACGGCAAGGACCTGCTGATCATGAAGGAGTCGGACATCATGGGCGTGCTGGAAGGCACCGCCGCGTCCGGCAAGAAGGCCGCCTGAGAAGGGGCCTCGAAAGCCGCTTCCCCGAAGGGCAATCCAATTCTGAAGGAGTGAATGCATATGGCTGCCAAGGAAGTTAAGTTTGGCGTCGACGCGCGCAACAAGATGCTGCATGGCGTGGACATTCTCGCCGACGCGGTGAAGGTGACGCTGGGCCCGAAGGGCCGCAACGTGGTGCTCGAGAAGTCGTTCGGCGCGCCGCGCATCACCAAGGACGGCGTGACCGTCGCGAAGGAAATCGAACTCTCCGACAAGTTCGAGAACATGGGCGCGCAGATGGTGCGCGAGGTGGCGTCGAAGGCCAACGACACCGCCGGTGACGGCACCACCACCGCGACCGTTCTGGCGCAGGCGATCGTCCGCGAGGGTGCCAAGGCCGTCGCCGCCGGCATCAACCCGATGGACCTGAAGCGCGGCATCGACGCCGCCGTCGAGGCCGTCGTCGCCGACCTCGAGAAGCGTTCCAAGAAGATCACCACCTCCGACCAGGTCGCCCAGGTCGGCACCATCTCCGCCAACGGCGAGCGCGAGATCGGCGAGATGATCGCCAAGGCGATGGAGAAGGTCGGCAACGAGGGTGTGATCACCGTCGAGGAAGCCAAGTCGCTGCACACCGAGCTCGACGTCGTCGAGGGCATGCAGTTCGACCGCGGCTACCTGTCGCCGTACTTCGTGACCAACGCCGACAAGATGGTGTGCGAGCTCGAGAGCCCGTACATCCTGCTGCACGAGAAGAAGGTCTCCAACCTGCAGGCCATGCTGCCGGTTCTGGAGCAGGTCGTGCAGTCCGGCCGGCCGCTGCTGATCATCGCCGAGGACGTCGAGGGCGAGGCCCTGGCCACCCTGGTCGTCAACAAGCTGCGCGGCGGCCTGAAGGTCGCGGCCGTGAAGGCGCCGGGCTTCGGTGATCGCCGCAAGGCGATGCTCGAGGACATCGCGATCCTGACCGGCGGCACCGTGGTCTCCGAGGATCTCGGCATCCAGCTCGAGAACGTCACCCTCGACATGCTCGGCACGTCCAAGCGCGTCTCGATCACCAAGGACGAGACCACCCTGGTCGACGGCGCCGGCAAGAAGAAGGACATCGAGGCCCGCTGCTCGCAGATCCGCGCGCAGGTCGAGGACACGACGTCCGACTACGACCGCGAGAAGCTGCAGGAGCGGCTGGCCAAGCTGGCCGGCGGCGTGGCGGTGATCCGCGTCGGCGGTTCGACCGAGGTCGAGGTGAAGGAGCGCAAGGATCGCGTCGACGACGCGATGCACGCGACCCGCGCCGCGGTCGAGGAAGGCATCCTGCCGGGCGGCGGTGCGGCCCTGGTCTACGCCATCCGCGCGCTGGAGAAGATCAAGCCGGTGAACGACGACCAGCGCATGGGCGTCAACATCGTCCGCCGCGCTCTGGAGGCTCCGGCCCGGCAGATCGCAACCAACGCCGGCCATGACGGCTCGGTGATCGTCGGCAAGCTGATCGAGTCGAAGGACGCCAACTGGGGCTTCGACGCCCAGAATGGCGAGTTCGTCGACCTGATCAAGGCCGGCATCATCGACCCGACCAAGGTCGTGCGCAGCGCCCTGCAGAACGCGGCCTCGGTCGCCGGCCTGCTGGTGACCACCGAGGCGATGGTCGCCGACCGTCCGGAGCCGAAGGGCTCTGCCCCGGCGATGCCGGGCGGCGGCATGGGCGGCATGGACTTCTGATCCAGCCGAACCAGTAACCGATACCGAACACGGCGAGGGCCGGGGAGCGATCCCCGGCCCTTTTCGTTGCTAGGGTGCCGAGAGCCTGCCCCCGGCCTCTCGCGCCGCACCGCCACCGAGTGGTAAGCTCGCGGCGTGCCGCTCTACCCTGCACGGGAGCGTCCGATGAGACCATCGATCATTTTAGCCGCCCATCGCGAGGCAATCCGTCGCATCGTCGCCGCCCACCGTGCGGGCGATGCGCGCGTCTTTGGCTCGGTCCTGCGCGGGAGCGATACCGAGTTCAGCGACCTCGACCTGCTTGTCGAACCCACGCAGGAGATGACGTTGCTCGATATCGGTGCGATCCGGCACGAGTTGCGGCAACTGCTCGGGGTGCCTGTCGACGTGTTGACGCCCGGCGCACTTCCCGAGCGCACGCGGGCTCAGGTGCTGAGCGAGGCCGAGCCGGTATGAGCCGTGACCGGCGCCGGCTGGGCGACTTTCTGGCGCATGTCTTGGACGCGATCGAACGAACTGCCGCCGAGCGGGTCGCGCGGGATGGCACCCCCCCCGGCACCGTGACCGCCGATTCGAAAATTAGCCGCCCGCTCACGCCAGCGGCTCGACCCCCGGGATCGCCCGCACCCGGCCGAGCCACGCCCGGACGCCCGGGAACCGCGCCAGGTCGAACTCGCCCTCATGGGCCACGTGGGTGTAGGCGAACAGTGCCAGGTCGGCGATCGACGGTGCCGCGCCGGCCAGCCACTCGGCCCCGGCCAGCCGCCGCTCCATGACCCCGAGGGCGTGGTAGCCCCGCGCCATGATCTCGGACAGCCGGTCTGCGTAACGCTCCTTCGCCTGCAGGTAACCGATCCAGTTGCGGGCGACGGCGATGTACGGCTCGTGGCTGTACTGCTCGAAGAACAGCCACTCCAGCACCCGGGTGCGGGGCAGCCCCGGCGGCGGCAGCCAGTCGGTACCCTCGGCGAAATGCGCCAGGATGGCGTTGGATTCGGTGACGACCTCGCCGTCCTCCAGCACCACCGCCGGCACCTTGGCGTTGGGGTTGACCGCGAGGAAGCCGTCGGTGCGGGTGCCGCCGGCGTTGGTGTCGACCTCGACCCAGTCGTAGGGCCGCCCGGTCAGCTTCAGGATCTGCGTGACCTTCCAGCAGTTTCCCGACGGGCCGAAGCCGTAGACGGTCAGTGCCATCGGCCGTTCCCTCCTACACCGGCGCGCCAAGGCCCCGCAGCCAGGCGTGGAAGCCGTCGGCGCCCTGGAACAGATGCGCCTGGAATCCGAGCGTCCGCGCCGCCTCGATGTTGTGGGGCGAGTCGTCGACGAAGGCGGTGCGCGCCGGGATCAGCCGCGCCCGCTCGATCAGGATCTCGAAGATCCGCGGATCCGGCTTGATCACCCGCTCCGCCCCCGACACCACGACGGTGTCGAAACGGTTGAGGAAGCCGAAGCGGCGCTGCGTCGGCGCGAATGTCTCGGCGCTGAAGTTGGTGAGGCCGTGCACCGGCATGCCGGCGGCCTTCAGCGCCTCCAGCACCGCGACCGTGCCGTCGATGGCGCGCGGGATCATGGTCTGGAAGCGGCCGTAGAACGACCGGATCGCCGGCCCCATGCCCGGGTGCCGTGCCAGCGCCTCGGCCTCGGCCTCGGCGATGCTGCGGCCGCGGTCCTGCTCGACGTTCCAGTCGGCCGTGCAGACCTCGGCCAGGAACCAGGCGACGCGGGCCTCGTCGGGGGTGCCGTCGTCGTTGGTGAACACCCGGCGGTACAGGTGGCGCGGGTCCCACTCGATCAGCACGTTGCCGACGTCGAACACCACGGCGTCGATACCAGGCTCAGCCACGGTCCCACCCTCCCGGATCGATCGCCAGCACCAGGGCCGAATGGTCGAGGTCGCCGCGGCCGGCGTCGACCAGGGCGTTCCACAGCGCCAGATTGGCAGCCAGCCCCGGCAGCTCCAGGTCGACCTGCTCCGCCAGCGCCGCGGCGGCGCGCATGTCCTTCTGCTGGATGGTGACGCGCGCCCGGGCCTTGAAGTCGCCGGTCACCATGCGCTCGCCGTGCAGCTCCAGGATCCGGCTGTGGGCGAAGCCGCCGAAGATCGCCTCGCGCACCCGCGCCGGATCGACCCCGGCGCGCTTCGCCAGGGCCAGCGCCTCGGCGACGGCGCCGATCGTCAGCCCGACGATCATCTGGTTGGCGGTCTTGGCGATCTGCCCGGCGCCGACCGGGCCGACATGGGTGATGCGGGCCCCCATCGCCCGGAACAGCGGCTCGGCACGGGCGAAGTCCGGATCGCTGCCACCGGCCATGATGGTGAGGCTGCCGGCCTCGGCCGCCACAGTGCCGCCCGATACCGGCGCATCCATCCAGCTGCCGCCGATCATCCGGATGCGCCCGGCGAAATCGCGGCTGCGGTCGACGGCGGTGGTGCCCATGTCGATCACCAGCGCGTCCTCCAGCAGGCCGTGCGCGACGCCCCACTGGTCCTCCCAGGGATCGAACACCACCATCTCGACGGCGTCGGCGTCGGTGACCATCACCACCACGGTGTCGGCCGCCTCGGCGACGTGCTTGGGCGACGGCACGGCGATGGCGCCCGGCAGCGTCGCCGCCAATTCCTCGGCCTTCTCGATGGTCCGCGACCACAGCACCAGCGACGCCCCCGCCGCGGCCAGCCGGCGCGCCATCGGCACGCCCATCAGGCCGAGCCCGATCAGCCCGATGCGCCGGCCGGCCAGCGCTCCGGCCGGTGCCTGCGGGTCGCCACCGGCCCCCATCGCGGCCTCAGATGCGGGCGTAGCGGGCGCCGGCGCCGCGCTCGATGGCAGCGGCGGTCAGCCGGTCGACGCCGATGTCGTGGCGCAGCATCTCCAGGTAGCGCAGTTCCTCCTGGGTCGCCGAGCCGTCGGCCGCGACCACGTCGCAGGCCAGCGCGTAGGCGGTCGGCCGCAGCCGCTCCGGCAGGTTCTCCTTGATCTGCGAGATCACCGCGTCGAGGCCCTCCTCGACGGTCAGCAGCTCGGTCGCCGCCGAGGCGATCTGCGCCAGGTTGCCGTGCTCGAAGTCCTCGAAGATCGGCAGATGCTGGACGATGTCGCGGATGGTCTCCAGCTCGGAGTCCGCCAGCGCCCCGTCGGCGGCGGCGCCGACGACCATGGCGTAGATGAGGGCGACGTGGTGGTTGATCATGAGATCGACGTCCCGTGTCTCTGTGAAGCCGTGCGAGGTATAGCCACGCCGCCCGGCTCGGGCAACCGCCACCCGGTTTCCGCCGGGCCGCGGTCGGAACGGGGCGTGGAACATAGTCGGGTGCCGGCGGTTCGAATGCGACCCGGCCGCGTCGCCGACCAATGCCTTGGAGAGGCACGCGGCGGGGCTGAGACATACACCACCACACGGAGTTTCATCCCATGAGCGTCACCACCATGGACGAGCTGTTCCTCGACGGGCTCAAGGACGTCTACTATGCCGAGAAGCAGATCCTGAAGTCGCTGCCGAAGATGGCGCGGAAGGCCACGTCGCCCGACCTGACCGCCGCCTTCGAGGCCCACCACAAGGAGACCGAAGGCCAGGTCGAGCGCCTCGAGCAGGTGTTCGAAAGCCTCGGCAAGGCCGCCCGCGGCAAGAAGTGCGACGCCATCGAAGGTCTGATCGACGAGGCCAAGGAGAAGATGGACGACGTCGAGGCCGGACCCGTCCTCGACGCCGGTCTGCTGGCCGACGCCCAGGCGGTCGAGCACTACGAGATCGCCCGCTACGGCACCCTGGTCGAGTGGGCCAAGCTGCTCGGTCACACCGACGCCGCCAAGCTGCTGAAGCAGACCCTCGACGAGGAGGAGGCGACCGACAAGAAGCTCAACAGCCTCGCCAAGAGCCAGGTGAACAAGACCGCCAAGGCGGCCTGACCACCGAACAGTGCCGCGTGCCGGGAGGTGGCTGCCACCCTCCGGCACGCGGTGTCGCCCTGCGCGGCGCCATCACCAGCTTGCCGGAGCATCCACCGGGGCGCATAACCGGCTGCGAGCCAATCTGACCGGCCTCCGCCGCCGGCATCCCCTCGCCCGGATCGCCCCTCCCGCCCATGCAGCCGGTTTTCGATGTCGTCCTTCCGGTCTTCGCGATCCTGGCGACCGGCTGGGCCGCCGGCCGTTTCGGGCCGTTCCCGCCGATGGCGACCGGCGTGCTCAACGATTTCGTCTACTGGATCGCCTTCCCCGCCCTGATCTTCAAGGCAATGGCCACGGCGCCGCTCGCCGCGGTATTCGACATGCCGTTCCTGGCCGCTTACTCGGGCGGCGTGTTCGGGGTGTTCGCGCTCAGCTTCATCGTCGGGCTGCTGGTGTTCCGGGCTCGCCCCGCCGCGCTGGCGCTGCAGGCGATGTGCGCGCTCTTCGCCAACACCGGATACATGGGCGTGCCGCTGCTGCCGGTGGCGTTCGGGCCGGGGGCGCTGCTGCCGGCGATCATCCTGACCGTCTACAACGCCGCCTTCATGGTGGCGATGTTCGTCGCCCTGATCGAGCTCGACCTGCGGGCCAGCGACCCGCCGCTGAAGGTGGTGGCCGGCGTGCTGCGGGCGGTGCTGCTGAACCCGCTGGTGCTGTCGACGATCGTTGGGGTGGCGTGGTCGGCCGCCGGACTGGGCCTGCCGACCCCGGTGCGGACCTTCTGCGACATCCTGGGGGCTGCCGCCGGCCCGACGGCACTGTTCGCGATGGGGCTGTTCCTGGTCGGCAAGCCGCTGCGCGCCGGGCTGGGCGAGGTCAGCTGGCTGGTGTTCCTGAAGCTGCTGGTGATGCCGGCCCTGGTCGCATGGCTGGCGCTCGGGCCGCTGGCGCTCGGGCCGCTGCAGGCCAATTCGGCGATCCTCGGGGCCGCCCTGCCGACCGGGTCGCTGGTGTTCGTGATCGCCTATCGCTACCGTCTGTACGTCGAGCGCGCGACCTCGGTCATCCTGATCTCGACCGTGCTGTCGGGTGCCACCCTGGCGATCCTGCTCCTGCTGCTCGGCGACGGCTGAGCCGCCACTGCGACCGGAGTCCCGCATGACCGATGAGACCCTCCGCCTCGGCTATGTCGGCCTCGGCCTGATGGGTGGCCCGATGGCGCACCGCCTGCTCGCCGCCGGCTATCCGCTGGCGGTTTGGAACCGCGATCCGGCCAAGGCGGCACCGCTGGCCGCGGCCGGCGCCACGCTGGCCGCCTCGGCCGCCGAGGTCGCAGGGGCGAGCGACATCGTCTTCACCTGCCTGACCGACACCGCCGCGGTCGAGGCAGTCACCTTCGGGCCGGACGGCATTGCCGCCGGCGCACGGTCCGGCAGCGTGCTGGTCGACTTCTCGTCGATGCGCCCGGACAGCGCCGCCGCCTTCGCCCAGCGGCTGCGGGCCCAGGCCGGCATGGGCTGGATCGACGCCCCGGTGTCGGGCGGCGTTCCCGGTGCCACCGCCGGCACCCTGGCGGTCATGGCCGGCGGGGAGGCAGCCGATTTCGAGCGGGTGGCGCCGGTGGTGGCGCATCTCGCCGGACGCTTCACCCTGATGGGTCCGAATGGCGCCGGGCAGTCCACCAAGCTGATCAACCAGCTGATCGTCGGCTGCGGCATCGCGGTTATCGCCGAGGCCTGCCAGCTCGCCGAGGACGCCGGCATCGACCCGGCGCTGATCCCCAAGGCACTGGCCGGCGGGCGGGCCGACTCGCCGATCCTGCAGCAGTTCCTGCCGCGTATGGCGGCGCGTGATCGCACCGTGCAGTCGCGGGTCGCCATCATGGTCAAGGATCTGACGACGGTGATGGACGAGGGCAGGCGGCTCGGCTCCGCCCTGCCGATCACCGGCCTTGCGACCGAGCTGCACAAGCTGCTCGCCCGTCGCGGCCTCGGCGACGCCGACAACGCCGAATACGTCCGGCTGTTCGGGGCGGAGTGACGCCTGGCGTCGCTCCCACGCGCTTGCCGCCGGCCGGCCGGCCGTGCGACCGTCGGGGTTGCTCGTCGGCTTCAAGAAACAATCAGGGGGAACTCACATGGCCGCGCTGCCGCCGGATCCGTTCGAGAGCGGAATCATACCATTCGCCGTAGACCTGCGCGGCGGTCGCATCACCGCGGCCGAGGCCACCGAGGCCTGCCTGGCGCGGATCGCGGCGCTGAACCCGCGGCTGCAGGCGTTCCAGCTGGTCGACGCCGAGCGGGCCCGGCAGGCGGCGCGGGCGGTCGATGGGCTGCTGGCGGCCGGCACCGACCTGGGGCCGCTGATGGGCGTGCCGCTGGCGGTGAAGGACATCATCGCGGTGGAGGGCCTGCCGACCACCAACGGCTCGAAATGGCCGAGCGAGGACCTCACCGGCCCCGAAGGACCGCTGGTCAAGCAGCTGAAGGCGGCCGGCTGCGTGATCCTCGGCAAGACCCGCACTGTCGAGTTCGCGCTCGGCGCCACCGGCGTCAACGAGGCCCGCGGCACGCCCTGGAACCCGTGGGACGCCGCCGTGCATCGCTTCCCCGGCGGCTCCTCCAGCGGCTCGGCGGTGGCGGTCGCCGCCGGACTGTGCGGCTTCGCGCTCGGCACCGACACCGGTGGCTCGATCCGCATCCCGGCCAGCTTCTGCGGCCTGTTCGGGCACAAGACCACGGTCGGGCTGTGGCCGACGGCGGGCGCGTTCCCGCTGTCGCCGACCCTCGATTCGATCGGGCCGCTGTGCCGCAGCGCCGGCGACGCCGCCCTGATCCACGCCGTGGTGACCGGCCAGCCGACGCCGATGCCGGCGCGCGTCGCCGGGCTGCGCCTCGGCCGGCCGCGCGACCTGTTCTTCGACGACCTCGACGACGCGACGCGGAGCACCGTGGAGTCGGCGCTGCTGGCGCTGTCGGCGGCCGGGGTCGAGATCGTCGACTTCGACCTGCCGGAAGCCAACGAGCGTTCGCGCATCTTCATGGGCATCGTGCCGGCCGAGCTGCTCGCCCGGCTCACCCCGGAGGGCTTCGCCAAGGCGCGCAGCGGCATGGACACGGTGACCGCGCTGCGCGCCGCCCACGGATTGGAGGTGTCGGCGGTCGAGTATGCCGCCTGCCAGTTCCGCCGCCTGGAGCTGGAGGCGATTGCAGCCTCGAAGTTCGACGGCCTCGACGCCTGGGTGATGCCGAGCACGCCGTTCACCGCGATGCCGGTGGAGAACCTGCAGTATCCCGACGAGGCGAAGCGGGCGCTGCTGTCGTCGCGCAACACCCAGCCGGCCAACGTCTTCGGCCTGTGCGGTGCCAGCCTGCCGATCCAGCAGTTCGGCTCGGCGCTGCCGGTCGGCCTGCAGCTGGTGGCGCCGCGCGGCCATGACGGCCGGCTGCTGTCCATGGCGCTGGCCTTCGAGCCGGTGCTCGGCGTCGGCACGCCGCCGGACCTCGCCGGTTTCCTGAACTGAACCGGGACAGTCCGCCATGCGCGTCGTCGCCACCGACCGTCACGCCGCCCACGCGCCGGCCGCCTTCATCGCCCGCGGCAACCGCATCGCCAACCCGGAGACCCCGGAGCGCGCGGCGATCCTGCTGCGCGCCGTCGAGTCGGGCGGGCATTCGGTCCAACAGGCGAAGGAGCACGGCATCGCCCCGGTGGCGGCGATCCACGCCGCCGACTACCTGGACTTCCTGGAGCATGGCTGGGCCGAGTGGGAAGCCCTGCCCGACCATGCCGCCGAGATGCTGCCGAACGTGCATCCCGGGCGGAACATGGCGATCCACCCGACCCACATCGTCGGCAAGTCCGGCCACTACCAGGCCGACACCGCCTGCCCGATCGGCCCCGGCACCTGGGCCGGCGCCCGCGCCGCGGCCGACACCGCGCTCACCGCCGCCGACCTTGTGGCGGCCGACGGCGGGCCGGCCTATGCGCTGTGCCGGCCGCCCGGCCACCACGCCTATGCCGACCAGGCCGGCGGCTTCTGCTTCCTGAACAACTCGGCGATCGCCGCCCAGCGGCTGCGCGACGCCGGGGCGAAGCGGGTGACGGTCCTCGACGTCGACGTGCATCACGGCAACGGCACCCAGGGCATTTTCTACCGCCGCGCCGACGTGCAGACGGTGTCGATCCACGGCGACCCGCGGGCCTACTACCCGTTCTTCACCGGCTATGCCGACGAGATCGGCGCCGGCCCGGGACGCGGCGCCAACCTGAACCTGCCGCTGCCGCGCGGCACCGGCGACGCCGGCTACCTGGAGACCCTGGAGCAGGCGCTTGCGGCGGTCGCGGCGTTCCGGCCGGACGTGCTGGTGGTGGCGCTCGGCCTCGACCCATCGGAGAAGGACCCGCTGGCGTTCCTGGCGGTGACGACGGACGGCTTCGGCCGCATCGGCGAACGGCTCGGGCGCACGCCGTATCCGACCCTGATCGTGCAGGAGGGCGGCTACATCTCCGACATCCTCGGCGACAACCTGGCGGCGGTGCTCGCCGGCTTCGAGACCGGGCGAGGATAGCGGGGGTCGTCAGGGGGCTTCGGCCCATGGGTCGACGAGCCGCAGCGGCAGGACCGCGAAATCCCGCCGGTTGCGGGTGGCCAGGTCGCAACCGTTGACCATGGCGACCGCCGCGATCATGCCGTCCGTCACCGACATCGTCCTGCCCGCGGAACGGGCCTGCGCCATGACCTCGCCGTACTGCCACCCCGTGCGCTCGGTGAAGGCGAGCATCCGGTCCGCATAGGCCGCGACGAGCCGCTGGACGAGGGACCGCAAGGTCGTGCGGCGGATGCCGTCGGGCAGGATCTCGACGCCATAGGCGAGCTCGGCAATCGTCACGGTCGAAAGCGCAAGCTGGTGGCGGTGCTCGCTGACCCACGAGACCACCTGCGGCGACGGCACCGCCTGTAGCAGCTCCGAGATCACGTTGGTATCGAGCAGGATCATTTGCCGGCTTCGTCCAGCGCGATCGGCGCGTGCGGGCGCCGCTGTTCCGCCAGGATCGCGTCGAGATCGAAGCCGGGGCGACTACCCTCGATGAACCAGTGAGGAAAACTCTCGACATCATCGGCCGGCATCGGTTGCTGCGCGGCGCGGTCCAGGATCTGCCGGACTTCGGCCTCCAGGCTCTGACCGTGCCGGCGCGCACGCTCCGCGAGCCGGGCCTTGGTCTCCTCGGAGAGCTGCCGAACCGTGAGATTGGCCAAAGGTGCGCCCTCCAACGTCATATCGCGTCACAGGGAGACAAATTAGATGATTGCGTGCAATCATTCAATTCGGGGCGGGTCGTCTGCCTCTCCGGAGCGTCTTGACGGGTCATGACCGAGCCTGGCCAACCTTCGACGTTGCCCGCGGCCACGCTGCCTTACGCCCTGCTGCGCGCCGGGATGGTTCCGCCGGCCCGCTACCTCGAAGCGGTCGGCCTCGTGCGCGACGACGCGTTCTGGCGGCGCTGGGGGCAGGCGGCGCTGCTGGCGCTCGCGGTCGGCCAGATCCTTGCCGGCGTGGTGTTCTTCTTCGCCTTCAACTGGGCCGAGCTGCCCCCGTTCGCCAAGCTCGGCGTGATCGAGGCCGGTATCGTTGCGTGCGTGGCCGGCGCCTGGCTCGGCCGCGGCCGGCCGGCCGCATGGTCGACGCTGGTGACCGCGGCGGCCACCCTGGTGGGCGTGCTGCTGGCGGTGTTCGGGCAGATCTACCAGACCGGTGCCGACGCCTACACGCTGTTCGTCGGCTGGGCGCTGCTGATCCTGCCCTGGGTGGCGCTGTCGCGGACCTTGGCGACGTGGGCGCTGTGGCTGGTGGTGGCGGGCGTCGGCGGGGCCGCCTGGGCCATCCAGATCGCCATTCCGCTCGGCTGGCTCCGGGCGGAGTTGCTGGCGGCGCTGCTGGCGCTGTTCTATGCCGCGGCCCTGCTGCTGCGCGAGCTGGCGGCGCGGCGCTGGTGCGGCTGGCTGTCGCCGCTGTGGCCTCGCCGGCTGCTGGCGGCGGCGATCCTGGCGCTGACCTTCTCGGCGGCGGCTCCGGCGGTGTTCGAGGGAGAGCCCGGCCCGGCCGGCTGGCTGGCGATCGCCGGCTTCGCCGTCGCCGCGGCCGGCCTTGCAACCTGGGGGCGCCGGATGCACGACCTGCCGGTGGTGGCGCTGTCGGTGCTCGCCGGCAGCCTGTACCTCTGCCTGGTCGGCGGCCGGATCGCCGGCGAGACCGGCGACGCGGTGGCGGGGGCGTTCACCTTCCTGGTCCTGGTCGCGGCGGTGTTCGGCACCGCATTCGCGGTACTGCGGCGGGTGCGCGCCGGGATGACGGCGCATGGCTGACGACGGCTTCGACCGGCTGTGCCGGCATTTCGCCCTCGACTCCGAGGCGGCACGCGGCGCGATGAGCGATCCTGCCGGCCATGCCAATCCCTGGTATCTGCGCGTGACCGTCGCCATTGGCGCCTGGGTCACCGCTGCCGCCATGATCCTGGCCGTCGGCACCGTGCTCGCCGAGGCCCTCCCGTCGGACAACCTGGCCATGGCGGCCGCCGTGTTCGGCGCCGGCATCGCGGTCGCGGCGATCGCCTTGCACCACGGGCGCCGGGGCGCCTTTGCCGGCCAATGCGCGGTTGCCGCGGCGCTGGCCGGCCAAGCCATGCTGGTCGTCGGCCTCGCCGCCGAGGCGGAGTCGCTCACCCTCGCGGCAACGATCGCCGCGATCTCGACCGCGGTATTGGCGGTGCTGCTGCGCGACGGCGAGCTGCTGTTCCTGTCCTCCGCCTTCACGGTCGTGCTGGCGTTCGCGGCACTGCTCGAGCACGACACGCCGCAGGCCGGCGGCATGCTGCTGGCGGTGACGCTGCCGCCGGCCTTGGCCCTGCTGCTGCGGCCGCCGGCGGCGCTCGATCTGCGCGGGCTGGCCTTTGCACTGCTGCTGGTGCCGCTGGCGGCGCTGGCGATCCCCGACATGGGCGGACTGTACGGCGGTCCGGATCCATACGAGGGCGACTGGCTGTCCGGCGACTGGCTGGCGCGGGCCGCCTATGCGCTGGCCCTGGTCGCGGCGCTGGCTCTGCTGGCGCGCGGCGCCGCCGGGCGCCAGCGCAGGACGATAGCCGCAGCCGGCGTGGTTGCGCTGCTCGTCGGCGCCGTGACGGCCGCCGGCGTGCTGGGGTCGCTGCTGCTGCTGACGCTGGCCTACCTGCTCGGCAGCCGGCTGCTGGCGACGGTCGGGGTCATCGCGCATGTCGGCTTCGTCGCCTGGTTCTACTACGACCTGCAGCTCGATCTGCTGGAGAAGTCCGTGATGCTGGCCGCCGCCGGCCTGCTGTTGCTGGCGCTGTGGTGGGTGTGGTCGCGGCGCCCGTCCGAGACCGTCGGGGTCGTCGCAGATGCATAGCCGGCTGCGCGCGGCAGGTCTCTGGGGCGGGCTGGTGCTGGTGCTGGTCGTGGTGAACCTGCTGGTGCTGCAGAAGCAGCGCGTGCTCGACGGCGGCCGCACCGTGCTGCTGGAGCTGCGGCCTGTCGATCCGCGCTCGCTGATGCAGGGCGACTACATGGTGCTACGCTACGCCGAGGCCCTGGTGCCGGCTGCGCCAGAGGCGCCGGCGCTCGACGGCCGCATCGTCATCGCCCTCGACGGCAACGGCGTGGCGACCTTCCGCCGGTTCGACGGCGGCGGCGCGCTGGCGCCGGACGAGCAGCTGCTGCGCTACCGGCGCCGCGCCCCACTCGGGCTGCAACGGTCGCCGGACGAGGCCGAGGTGTTCATCGGCGCCGAGTCCTTCCTGTTCCAGGAAGGCCACGCCGAGGCCTACGAGGATGCCCGCTACGGCATCCTCAAGGTCGCACCCGACGGCGCCAGCGTGCTGGCCGGCCTGGCCGATTCCGAGCGCCGGCCGATCAGGCCGTAACCCGCTCCGGCCGCAGCCGGTTACGCCGCCCGGGTCCGCGCCAGGTCGTAGGCCGCCTGCAGGTTGACCCAGATCCGCGCCGAGGTGCCGAAATGCGTGGCCAGCCGCAGCGCGGTGTCGGCGGTGACGCTGCGCTTGCCCTGCACGATCTCCGCCATGCTGAGCATCGGGATGTCGAGCGCCCGCGCCAGGGCGGCGACCGAGATGCCCAGCTCCGCCAGCTCGTCCGCGAGGACCTCGCCGGGATGCACGGGTGGCGGCCGGCTCTCGCCGCCGCCACTCGACAAACTGGAGGCCATGCCGCTAGGCCCGATTCATCCGGTTGCCGACCAGGTCCTCGACCACCGCCGGGTCGGCCAGCGTGGAGGTGTCGCCGAGCTGGTCGTGCTCGTTGGCGGCGATCTTGCGCAGGATGCGGCGCATGATCTTGCCCGACCGGGTCTTCGGCAGGCCGGGCGCCCACTGGATGAGGTCGGGCGAGGCGATCGGGCCGATGTCCTTGCGGACCCACTGCACCAGTTCCTTGCGGAGATCCTCGGTCGGGTTCTCGCCGGCGTTCAGGGTGACATAGGCGTAGATGCCCTGGCCCTTGAGGTCATGCGGGTAGCCGACCACGGCCGCCTCGGCGACCTTGGGGTGCGCCACCAGCGAGCTTTCGACCTCGGCGGTGCCCATGCGGTGGCCGGAGACGTTGATGACGTCGTCGACCCGGCCGGTGATCCAGTAGTAGCCGTCGGCGTCGCGGCGGCAGCCGTCGCCGGTGAAGTACAGGCCCTTGAAGGTCGAGAAATAGGTCTGGATGAAGCGCTCGTGGTCGCCGTAGACCGTGCGCATCTGGCCCGGCCAGCTCTCGGCGATGCAGAGGTTGCCGTCGGCCGCCCCCTCCAGCCGCTTGCCGTCGTTGTCGACCAGCAGCGGCACGACGCCGAAGAACGGCAGGGTGGCGGAGCCCGGCTTCAGGTCGATGGCGCCCGGCAGCGGCGTGATCAGGATGCCGCCGGTCTCGGTCTGCCACCAGGTGTCGACGATCGGGCAGCGGCCGTCGCCGACGACGCGGTGATACCACAGCCAAGCCTCGGGATTGATCGGCTCGCCGACCGAGCCGAGCAGCCGCAGCGACGCCCGCGAGGTCTTCTTCACCAGCCCCTCGCCCTCGCGCATCAGCGCTCGGATGGCGGTCGGGGCGGTGTAGAAGATATTGACCTTGTGCTTGTCGACCACCTGCCAGAACCGGCTGGCGTCGGGGTAGTTCGGCACGCCCTCGAACATCAGGGTGATCGCGCCGTTGGCCAGCGGCCCGTAGACGATGTAGCTGTGGCCGGTGACCCAGCCGACGTCGGCGGTGCACCAGTAGACCTCGCCCGGCTTGTAGTCGAACACCAGTTCGTGGGTCATCGAGGCGTAGACCATGTAGCCGCCGGTGGTGTGCAACACCCCCTTCGGCTTGCCGGTCGAGCCCGAGGTGTAGAGGATGAACAGCGGGTCCTCGGCCCCCATCTCGGCCGGCGGGCAGTCGGCCGCCGCGTCCGCCATGAGGTCGTGGTACCAGTGGTCGCGGCCGGCGGTCATGGCGACGGCGCCGCCGGTGCGGCGCACCACGACGCAGGCCTTGCAGGACGGCGAGTGCGCCATGGCGGCGTCGGCGTTCTTCTTCAGCGGCACCTTGCGGCCGCCGCGCAGCCCCTCGTCGGCAGTGATCAGGATGTTGCTGTCGCAGTCCTGGATCCGGTTCGCCAGGCTGTCCGGCGAGAAGCCGCCGAACACCACCGAATGCACGGCGCCGATCCGGGCGCAGGCCAGCATGGCGACCGCCGCCTCCGGGATCATCGGCAGGTAGATCGTGACCCGGTCGCCCTTCTGCACGCCCAGTCCCTTGAGGACGTTGGCGAACTTGGAGACCTCGGCATGCAGCTGGCGGTAGGTGATCGCCTTGCTCTCGCTCGGGTCGTCGCCCTCCCACAGGATCGCGGTCTGGTCGCCGCGCGTCGCCAGGTGCCGGTCGAGGCAGTTGGCCGAAGCGTTCAGGGTGCCGTCCTCGAACCAGCGGATGTGCAGGTCCTTCTCGGCGAAGGAGACGTCCTTCACCTTGGCATACGGCCGGATCCAGTCGATGCGCTTGCCGTGCTCGGCCCAGAAGCCCTCCGGATCGGCGACCGAGCGGGCGTACATGTCGTCGTAGCGGGCGCGGTCGATGTGGGCCGTCCGGGCGACGGCTTCCTGAACGGCGATGACCGTGTCGTCGGACATTTACGTCTCCCTCGAAAGCTCTCTCCGGCTCTACCCGGCGACCGCGGACGGTCGGCCTCGGGCCGGCGGTTGTTCATCCAAGCGCAGTATCCACAGAGTTCAGGCGCGAACAAGGCTCCGCACTTGAGGTTGCGGCCGCACGCCGCATGCTTTCCCGCAGCGGGCGACACTTTCTTTTGATTGCGCCATCAAAACGGACGGTAAACTTTAGGTTCTTTGCCGGCGCCGCCATGTAAATGCTTTACAACCCAGCGCTTCACTCCGGCGGCATCTCGGCGTCGATCACCGCGGTGGCGGTGCCGCGGTCGAAGCCGGCGCGGGCGAGCGAGCCGAGGTCGCGCTGCCGCATCTCCTGCCGCGCCTCCGGCGGCCGGTACGGCCCGAGCCGCCGGCGGCGGGCCAGCCGCCACGCCGCCTCCAGTTCCGCACCCGCCCGGTCGTCGCCGTCCTGCCCTGCCAGGGCGCCGTCGACGATCTGTCTTTCCACGCCCTTCTGGCGCAGCGCCTGCTGAATCCGGTTGGCCGACTCGCCGCGCCGCCGCCGACTCGCCACCTTGGCCTCGGCGAACACCTTGTCGTCGACCAGGCCGGAGGCGGCGAAGCGGGCGACGATCTCCTCGACCCAGCCGGTCGCCTCCTGGCGGTCGCAGCGCTCCTCGCGCGCCGCCCGGTCGACCCGCCGGGCGAGCACGCGCCGCAGCCCATCGACCGAACTGGCGTGGCGCTCCAGGTAATACAGCGCGGCGTTCTCGAGGCTGGATTTCTTCAACGGCCCGCGGACGGGCCTGGTGCGCGACGGCGCGGATGCGGTCTCCGACATGCGCCGACTGTCGCAGCTTTCGCCGGCCGGTCCTAGAGGCATCAGCCGCCGCTTCGTCCGGGGAAAGTCGTGGTCCTGGAGCTCGACTTCGGCGAATTGCCGTCGCCCGTCGCCCCGTGGGTTCCGGAGCCGGGCGCTCGCGCGCCCCCTCCGGAATGACGAAAGTGGGGTGCGCCGCCCCTCCCATCGTCATCCCGGAGAGTCCGCGCGAGCGGACGGCTCCGGGACCCACCAAGCGACGGGCGGTGCAATCGCCCGCCGCTCCGGCACGCGTGTCGCTGACCACAAAGGCCGCGACCGCACCGCGAATCGTTTGACAAGCCCGGGCGACCTTCCGAGTATCGCGGTTTTCCCGAGGCCGAGTGGCGGCCTCGAGGCTGCGAGGAGTGCGTGCCGTGGTTTCCAGCGTGATGCCGACCTATGGCCGGATCGACATCGCTTTCGAGCGGGGCGAGGGTCCCTATCTGTTCGCCACGGACGGCCGACGATTCCTCGACTTCGCGTCGGGCATCGCCACCAACTCGCTCGGCCACGCCCACCCGCACCTGGTCAAGGCGATCGCCGAGCAGGCGGCCCGGGTGATGCACGTCTCCAACCTGTACCGCATTCCCGAGCAGGAGAAGCTGGCCGACCGGCTGGTGGCGACCTCCTTCGCCGATACCGTGTTCTTCTGCAACTCCGGCGCCGAGGCGCTGGAGGGCTCGACCAAGGTCGCGCGCCGCTATCACTTCCACAACGGCGAGCCGCACCGCACCCGCATCATCTGCTGCACCCACTCGTTCCACGGCCGCACGCTGGGCATGCTGTCGGCGACCGACAAGGAGGCCTATCGCGAGGGTTTCGGGCCGCGCGTGCAGGGCTTCAGCCACGTCGCCTTCGGCAACCTCAACGAGATGCGCGCCACGATCTCCGACGACGCCGCCGCGATCCTGGTCGAGCCGATCCAGGGCGAGGGCGGCGTCAACCCGGCCAGCGCCGACTACCTGCGGGCACTGCGCGAGATCGCCGACGAGTTCGGCCTGCTGCTGATCTTCGACGAGGTGCAATGCGGCATGGGCCGCAGCGGCAAGCTGTGGGCGCATGAGTGGGCCGGCATGGCCCCCGACATCATGGCCTCGGCCAAGGGCCTCGGCGGCGGCTTCCCGGTCGGCGCGGTGATGGCGACCGAGCGTGCCGCGTCCGGCATGAAGCCCGGGCTGCACGGCTCGACCTTCGGCGGCAACCCGCTCGCCATGGCGGCGGCCAACGCGGTGCTCGACGTCGTCCTGGAGCCCGGCTTCCTGGAGCATGTGGAGCGCATCGCCGGATTGCTGCGCGGCAAGCTGGAGGCGATCGTCCGCCGCCATGGCGCCGTGGTCGACGAGGTCCGCGGATCCGGCCTGCTGCTCGGCGTGAAGTGCGTGGTGCCGAGCGGCGACCTGCAGACCCGGCTGCGCGAGCAGCACGGCCTGCTGACCGTCGGCGCCGCCGAGAACGTGCTGCGCGTGCTGCCGCCACTGACCATCGACGAGCGGCATGTCGACGAGGCGGTGGCGGCGTTCGACGCCGCCTGCGCCGGGCTGGCCCGCGATGCCGCTTGATCCGATCGCGGCTGGACGGCAGCCGGTGGATGGTGCGCGGCACTTCCTCGACCTCGACCAGATCGACGCCGGCACGCTGCGCCAGCTGATCGAGCAGTCCAAGGCCTACAAGGCCGGCGACGGCCTCGCCGCGAAGCCGCTCGACGGCAAGATCCTGGCGATGATCTTCGAGAAGCCGTCGACCCGCACCCGGGTGTCGTTCGAGTCCGGCATGAAGCGGCTGGGCGGCGAGGTGGTCATGCTGCAGAGCAGCGACCTGCAGCTCGGCCGCGGCGAGACCGTGGCCGACACCGCGCGGGTGCTGTCGCGCTATGTCGACTGCATCATGATGCGCACCTACAAGCACAGCACGCTGCTGGAGATGGCGGCGCATGCCACCGTGCCGGTGATCAACGGCCTGACCGACAACACGCATCCCTGCCAGCTGCTGGCCGACGTGATGGCCTTCGAGGAGCATCGCGGGCCGATCAAGGACCGCGTGGTCGCCTGGTCGGGCGACGGCAACAACATGGCGGCCTCGTGGATCCAGGCCGCCGTGCAGTTCGACTTCGAGCTGCGCATCGCCTGCCCGCCGGAGCTGTCGCCGCCGCCCGAGGTGATCGCCTGGGCCCGCGCCAGGGGCGGGCGCATCACCGTGCTGCACGATCCGGCGGCAGCGGTCAGGGACGCCGACGCGGTGGTCACCGACACCTGGGTGTCGATGGGCGACGCCGATACCAACCGGCACAACCTGCTGGCCGCCTACCGGGTGGACGAGGCGTTGATGGCCAAGGCCAAGCCGGACGCGGTGTTCCTGCATTGCCTGCCGGCGCATCGCGGCGAGGAGGTCACCGCCGGGGTGATCGACGGCCCGCAGTCGATCGTCTGGGACGAGGCCGAGAATCGCATGCACACCCAGATGGCGGTGCTGTCCTGGTGCCTGGCGCCCGATCGCGCAGGAGCGTGACCCGGTGGCCGGGGACGCCCGCGGGACGCGCATCCCGCGGGCGCGTCTCGCCGTGAGCCGCCACCACCCACCCTCACGACGTGCCGGCCCGCCGGCACGAGCGGAGTCGGCATGATCGCACCGGAAGCCCTGTTCGAGCACACCGGGCGGGACGACATCATCCTGCCCTTCCAGGTCGACCCCTACGGCCTGCGCGGCCGGCTGATCCGGCTGGGGCCGGTGGTCGACGGCATCCTGGCGCGCCACGACTACCCGGAAGCGGTGGCGGGCATGCTCGCCGAGACCATGGCACTCGCCGCCTGCCTGGCCGGGGCGCTGAAATACGACGGCATCTTCACCCTGCAGACCAAGGGCGACGGCCCGATCGGCACGCTGATGGCCGACATCACCAGCGCCGGCGAGATGCGGGCCTACGCCCGCTACGACTCCGAGCGGCTGGCTGCCGTCGATCCCGCGGCGATCGCCGAGCGTTCGGTGCCGCGCCTGCTCGGCGGCGGCTACATCGCCTTCACCGTCGACCAGGGCGCCAACACCGAGCGCTACCAGGGCATCGTCGAGCTGGAGGGACGGACGCTCTCGGAATGCACGCATTCCTACTTCCGCAACTCCGAGCAGCTGGAGGCCGGCGTCAAGCTGGCGGCCGGCCGGGTGCAGACCGCCGGCGGGCCGGCCTGGCGGGCGGGTGCGCTGATGATCCAGCGGCTGCCATATCAGCGCGACCTGCCGGGCCGGCCGAGCGAGGACGAATACGACGAGACCTGGCGCACCGCGATCACGCTGATGAGCAGCAGCACCGCCGCCGAGCTGCTGTCGGCCGAGCTGGCGCCCGACCGGCTGCTGTTCCGGCTGTTCCACACTGAAGGCGTGCGGGCCTACCAGGCGCAACCGGTTCACGATGCCTGCCGGTGCTCGGGCAGCCGGGTGGAGCGGGTGCTGCGGGCGCTGTCGGCCGAGGAACTGGCCGATCTGCGCCAGGATGGCGACGTCGTCGTGGTGTGCGAGTTCTGCAAGCGAGAATGGCGCTATGATGATGCCGCGCTCGCGGCCCTCCGCGACGCCGCCGACACACCCGCCTTCTAGCCCCCGCGTCTTCCGAGCCCCCGCCTTCCGGCCCCGCCGAAACGAGGATCCGCTGATGACCGCCCGCACCCCGAGCCCCGCCGTTCCGCTCTCCGCGCCGGCCCTGCCCCGGCGCCTGTTCCTGTCGCTGGCCGTCGCCGGCATCGCCGCCGGCTGCACCACGCCGGACCCGACGGTCCGCTTCGCCGACCTCACCTTCGCCGGCCGCTCGCCGATCGTCCTGGATGCCGGGCACATCGACATCGTCGACGAGTACCGCATGCCGCTCGCCGACCCGAACGTCGAGCACCGGGCGCCCGTCGCACCGGGAGCCGCCGCCGAGCGCTGGGCCCGGGACGTCCTCAAGCCCTCGGGGACCGGCGGCCGGGCGGTGTTCCGCATCATCCGGGGCAGCCTCGTCGAGAGCCCGCTGAAGACCACGGACGGTGTTAAAGGCTGGTTCAACGTCGACCAGGCGCAACGCTACGACGCCGCCATCGAGGGCCGGCTCGACCTTTACGGCGCCGACGGGCGGCTGCTCGGCAACGCCTCGGCGCAGTCCACGCGCTACCGGACGATCGCGGAGAACGCCTCGCTGAACGACCGCCAGCGGCTCTGGTACAACCTCGTCGAAGCCACCGCGCGGGACTTCGCGGCGGCGATGGAGGAGGCGATTCGCCGCAAGCTGACCGTCTATATTCGCTGACCACGCCACGGCCCGCTGCGTTAATTCGTATTGCACCGCCGATCCCATGAATCTGTCATATAAAGCGGGTATCACGGGGGACCGGGCGATACGGAGGGTATGATGGGTGCAGCGAACGTCCTGAAGGCAGCGGTCATCAAGGCGCCGGTCTATACCCGGCGCGGCCTGCAGGAACGGTTGTTCACCCTCGCCTTCTCCGGACTGGTCTACCCGCAGATATGGGAGGATCCGGAGGTCGACATCGCGGTCATGGGCCCGATCGCCGGCAAGCGCATCGTCAGCATCGCCTCCGGCGGCTGCAATGCCCTGGCCTACCTCACCGAGGAGCCGGAGGCGGTGATCACCGTCGACCTGAACCGCCACCATGTGGCGCTGAACCGGCTGAAGCACGCGGCGATCGCCCACCTCCCCGATTTCGAGACCTTCTTCCGGTTCTTCGGCGAGGCCGACCGGGACGACAACCCCGCAATCTACGACCGCCACCTCGCCGCCCGCCTGGACCCCGAGACCCGGGCCTATTGGGACCAGCTGACCTGGACCGGCCGGCGAATCTCGCTGCTGTCGCGCAACATCTACAAATACGGCCTGCTCGGGCGCTTCATCACGGTGGTGCACCTGATCTCGCGTCTGCACGGCGTCGACCCGCGGCGCATGCTCGAGGCGAAGTCGATGGCGGACCAGCGCCGGATCTTCGACGAGCAGCTGGCGCCGGTGTTCGGCTCGTGGCTGGTCCGCACGCTGTGCCGCAGCCCGAGCTCGCTCTACGGCCTCGGCATTCCGCCGGCACAGTTCGACGACCTGAAGTCGGACGCCGACGGCGGCGACATGGCGAAGCTGCTGCGCCGCCGGCTCGAGCGGCTGGCCTGCGACTTCCCGCTGGAGGACAACTATTTCGCCTGGCAGGCCTTCGGGCGCCGCTACGACCGCGAGCACCGCCGCGCCGTCCCGCGCTACCTGCAGGAGGCCAACTTCGAGACCCTGCGCCGCACCATCGGCCGGGTCGAGATCACCCAGGCGTCGATCACCGCCCGCCTGGCCGAGGAGCCGGCCGGCAGCCTGGACCGCTACGTGCTGCTGGACGCCCAGGACTGGATGGACAGCCGGCAGATGAACGAGCTGTGGGCGCAGATCCTGCGCACCGCACGGCCGGGTGCCAAGGTGGTGTACCGGAGCGCCGGCGAGAAGACCATCCTGCCGGCGCACCTGCCGGCGGCGCTGCTCGACCGTTGGCATTACGAGGCCGATACCAGCCTGGAGCTGCTGGCCCGCGACCGGTCGTCGATCTACGGCGGCTTCCACGTCTACACGCTGCGCGACGCATGACCGCGACGGCGGGCCGGGAGACGGCCGGCGGGATGGACGCCCGCGAGTCGATGGACCGGATGTACCGGCTGCAGCGGCATTTCTACGATCTCACCCGGAAGTTCTACCTGTTCGGCCGTGACGGCCTGATCGAGCGGCTGGACGCGCGGCCGGGCGAGACCGTGTGCGAGGTCGGCTGCGGCACCGCCCGCAACCTGGTGAAGATGGCCCGGCGCTACCCGCAGGCCCGGTTCCTCGGGCTCGACGCGTCGGACGAGATGCTGAAGACCGCCACCGCGGCGGTCGCTCGCGCCGGGCTGGCCGGCCGGTTGCCACTCGCCCAGGCCTATGCGCAGAGCTTCACGCCGGCGACCTTCGGGCTCGAGGCGCCGCTCGACCGCGTCGTGTTCTCCTACACCCTTTCGATCATCCCGGAGCCGCTGGCGGCGCTCGACAACGCGCTCGCGCAGCTGCGGCCGGGCGGCAGCATCCACGTCGTCGACTTCGGCGACGCCGCTGCCCTGCCCGGCTGGTTCCGCCGGCTGCTGACCTGGTGGCTCGCCAAGTTTCATGTCGCACACCGCCCCGCGGTCGGCGACTGGTTCGCGCGCAAGGCGGCCGAGGGAGCGGGACACCTGCAGGCCCGGACGATCGGCGGGCGTTACGCCGAGTTCTTCACGCTGACGAAGACGTAGCGGTCGGCGCCGCTATGCCGCGCTGCGCGCCCACTCGGTCAGCCGGCCGATGAAGTCGGCGCATTCGGCAAGCTGGTCGACCGCCACGTATTCGTCGGCCTTGTGCGCCTGGTCGATGCTGCCGGGGCCGAAGATCACCGCCGGGATGCCGGCGCGCTGGAACAGCCCGGCCTCGGTGCCGTAGGCCACCACGCCGGAGGCGTTCAGCCCGGTCAGGTGGCGGACCAGCGCCTCGGCCGCCGAGGTCTCGTCCTGCGCCAGTCCCGGCACGTCGGTCACCAGCTCGGTGTGGACGCCGCCGTCCGCCGCCTTCGCCTTCAGCCACGGGTCGAGTTCGTCCATGCAGAAGCGCCGGATCCGCGCCTCGATGGCGTCGGCGTCGTCGCTCGGCATCAGCCGGACGCTCCAGGTCAGGTGGCAGGTCTCGGCGACGATGTTGTGGGCGGTGCCGCCGTGGATGACCCCGGCGTTGAAGGTCGTGCACGGCGGGTCGAACGCCGACAGCGGGTCGGCGGCGGCGGCGAACTCGCGGCCGAGCTCCTCCAGGAAGCCGACCAGGCGGGCGGCGGCGACGATCGCGTTGGCGCCCTGCTCGGGATGGCTTGAATGCGCCGGCGCGCCGGTGAAGGCGCTGTGGTAGACGCGCGTGCCCTTGTTGCCGCCGATCAGCTGCATCGATGTCGGCTCGCCGACGATCACCGCCCGCGGCCGCGGCAGGTTGCCGGTGACGTCCTTGATGATGCCGCGCACGCCGAGGCAACCGACCTCCTCGTCATAGGACAGCGCCAGATGGATCGGCACCGCCAGCGGCACTGCCGCCATCTCCGGCACCAGCGCCAGGGCGGCCGCCAGGAAGCCCTTCATGTCGCAGGTGCCGCGGCCGTACAGCCGGCCGTCGCGACGATCGACCGCGAACGGATCCGAGGTCCAGCGCTGGCCGTCCACCGGCACCACGTCGGTGTGCCCCGACAGCACTACGCCGCCCGCCACCTCCGGCCCGATGGTCGCCCAGAGATTGGCCTTTGCCCCGCCCTCGTCATAGGTCAGCCGCGCCGTGACACCGTGCCCGGCGAGATAGCCGCGGACGTCCTCGATCAGCGCCAGGTTGGAGTTGCGCGAGGTGGTGTCGAACGCCACCAGCCGCTCCATCATGGCGATGCTGCGCGCCAGCCGGGCGCCGGCCGGCGACCCCGTGACGGTGGACGGCATGTCGTTGCTCACCCGGAATGTCCGATCAGCTGGAAGAATTCGCGCCGCCGCTCCGGCTCCTTGAAGCAGCCGAGCATGCGCGTGGTGACCATGCCGACCCCGTGCTTCTGCACGCCGCGGGAGCTCATGCAGTGGTGCTCCGACTCGATCATCACCGCGACGCCGACCGGGTCCAGCACGCTCCCGATGGCATTGGCGATCTGCGCGGTCAGCCGCTCCTGGATCTGCATGCGCTTGGCATAGGCGTCGATGACGCGAGCCAGCTTGGAGATTCCGACGACGCGGCCGCGCGGATAGTAGGCGACATGCGCCGTGCCGATGATCGGCAGCATGTGATGCTCGCAGAAGGACACGAAGCGCACGCCCTTCAGGAGGACGATCTCGTCATAGGCCTCCACCTCGTCGAAGGTGCGGGCCAGGATGTCGGCGGGATCGTACAGGTAGCCGCCGAACAGCTCCTCGTAGGACCGCACCACGCGCGACGGCGTGTCGGCCAGCCCCTCGCGGTCGGGATCCTCGCCGATCCATTCGATCAGGGTGCGCACGGCGCGCTCGGCCTGCTCACGGGTCGGTTTGCGGAGCGGAGCAGCCAGCACGGGGCTGTCGGAGGTGGCCAGCGCGGTCTCGTAAGGGCTCATCTCAGCATCCTTGTTTCGGGAGGGGGTGCCCGGTTGGCGGGCAGAGCCAGTTGCCGAACTGCACTTGGTCGTGCGGGAATTAACGAGCCTTATACGACGGCTTCGCCGTTCGGATCAAAGGAGGGCCGGTCACGCCGCCGTGAGCGGTGCACTCTCAGTTGAGGCTGACGCGCTGATGCGGGCTGTCGAGCGAGAAAGCCGGGATCGCCACCTCGACCCGCTCGCCGTTCTCCGCCTCCATCTCGTAAGAGCCGACCATGACGCCGGACGGCGTCGGCAGCGGGCAGCCGCTGGTGTATTCGAAGCTGTCGCCCGGACGCAGCAGCGGCTGCTCGCCGACGACGCCGGGTCCGCGAACTTCCTGCGTGCGGCCATGGGCATCGGTTATCGACCAGTAACGGTTGCGCAGGCGCACAGTGCTTCGACCGAGGTTCTCGATCCGCACCTGGTACGCCCAGACATACTGTCCGTCCTCCGGTGACGACTGCTCATCCAGATACACCGGCTGGACGGTAACCCGGATGTCGTGGGTGGTTCGACTGTACATCAAGGCCATCCTCGGACCGGCATGGTGTCCTGAGATTTAATCGCCCCGGCGGCCGCTGTCCAACCAGGGCGTCGAATGCCTGGTTGGAAACGGCACGTGCCGCCATGGGGTTCCCAGGCCGGATGGCCAATTGGTCGGGTCTGGGATGGTCAGCCGTTGATGAACCAGCCATCCGATACGGAGGCGGCACTGGCGCCCGTCAGCGTCACTGTGGCGCCGGTGGAGAATGTCACCACGGCAGTGCCGCTGACGTCCGCCGCCGTCCAGGTGACTCCGGTGGCGATGCTGATGCGGTCGCCGTCGGCGATGCTGAGGTCGCCGATGGTGTCGGCACCGTCGGGCAGCCCCAGCCAGAAGGTGTCGGCACCGGTGCCGCCGACCATCAGGTCGGCGCCGCGATTGCCGGCGAGAAGGTCCGCGCCTTCGCCCCCCGAGAGGATGTCGCTGCCCTGGCCGCCATACAGCCGGTCGGCCCCGGTGCCGCCGTTCAGCGTGTCGTCGCCGAGGTTGCCGTAGGCTACGTCGCTGTCGCCGCCGCCGACCAGCGAGTCGTTGCCCTGGCCGCCGAAGAGCAGGTCGTTGCCGTCGTCGCCGCCGAGCGTGTCGTTGCCCTGGTTGCCGTATATGACGTCGACCCCGGCCTCGCCGAAGATCGAGTCGGCGCCGTTGTTGCCCCACATCAAGTCGTTGCCGGCGCCGCCGAAGGCGGTGTCGTTGTCGCCGCCGCCGTACAGGGTGTCGTTGCCGAGGCCACCCGACAACTGGTCGTTGCCGATGTTGCCGTACATCAGGTCGGTGCCGTCACTGCCGAACAGGCTGTCGGCGCCGTCGCCGGCGGTGATCCGGTCGTTGCCGGCGCCGCCCTCGATCCGATCGTCGCCGTTGCCGGCGCCGCCGATCAGGATGTCGTTGCCGGTGCCGCCGACCAGGGTGTCGTCGTCGGGTCCGCCGGTGATGGTATCGGCGCTCTCCGAGGCGGTCAGGTTGACCTTGATCAGCGTGCCCGTGAGGTTGACGCCGGTGAACGACACCCCGATGGTGCTGTTTACCGCCATCGACAGCGTGCCGCTGGTATTGGCCAGGATGGTCGCCGGCACGCTGATGATGTGCGCGGCGTTGGTGTTGACGTTGATGGTGGAATAGCCGGTGAGCCCCGCCAGGCTGGTGGCGATCAGCGTGCCGGAGGTGATGTTCAGGGTGCCGGTGTCGGTGACGTCGTCGGCCACCCCCGACAGACCCGTGACGGAAGACGATACGGTAGCCATGGCGCTCTCCTGGTTCTCGAGGCTCCGGGCGTTCTGCCCAGCCATAAGTCCGTGCCAATTAACATTTTATCACCAACGCGCGCGGCGGTCACCGGACTCCTTCGCCGGCCGCCGCGGCGGGCTTGCAAGATCGCGCCGACTGACGCATGTTCTGGGCGTCGCGCGGGTGTAGTTCAATGGTAGAACGGCAGCTTCCCAAGCTGCATACGAGGGTTCGATTCCCTTCACCCGCTCCAATCCCTCCCGATCGCCGGACCGCCTGAGCGCGCACCAATCGGCCCCCCTGCCGTCACGCGCCGGGCGAGCGGCTCACGGACCTTGGCCGGCGGTCGCCGGGGTGCGGCGCCAGTACGACGACGGAGCTCCAGGCCTGCTCTCCCACGCCGCCACCGAGCCGTGAGCCGAGCTCGGCGGCCAGGGCGGCCAGGTGCGGTGGCAGCGCCGCCTCGAAGGCATCGAGCTCCGCCTGGCCGAGGGCGGCCAGCTCCCAGTGGTCCGCCATCATCTGAAGCAGCTTGTGGCGATGCTCCGGCAACGCTTCGAGCGCCGCCTCGATCTCGGCCATGTCGCGGGACGGCAGGTCGCCGTCGATGAAGGCGCTCAGTTCCCAGTCCTCAATCGGATCGGACATCGGGTTCTCCGACCAGTTGCAGCAACGGCCGTCGCCCGGCCGGGCATCGGGTCAGCCGGCGCAGAGCCTCCCGGCCGCGCGCCAGCCGCGACCGGACGGTACCGACAGGCTGCCCGAGGACCGCGGCTGCCTCCGCCGTCGTCATGCCGTCGACCGATACCAGCATGATCACCCGACGCTGCTCATCCGGCAGCCGGTTCAGCGCCTCCAGCGTGCGCTGCGGCTCGACCGAGGCCACCGCAGTCGCCGGGCCGTGCCCGACACTCCGCTCGCCCTCCCGCCGGCCCTGCGCGCCGGTCCCGGCGGCGAACGTGTCGTGCAGCAGCGCGAACAGCCACACCCGCAGATCGCCGCCCGGCCGGAACAGGCCGGCGCGCGCCACCGCCTTCGCCAGGGTCGCCTGCACGAGCTCGTCCGCGTCAGCGGCATCGCCGCACAGGAACCGCGCGTGGCGTCGCAGCCGCGGCAGGTGCGCCGCCACGTCCAGGGTCGTCATGCAGGGGCTCCGGTGCATCGGTCACCCAGACATACGCCCGGGAGCCGAGGAGCTATCCCGCCGGCCCGGCCGCCCGCACCGAGACCGGATCGAGCTCCGCCTGCTCCAGCGTCCTGCCGCCGCTCGACAGGTGTTTGAGCAGCATGCGGGAGCCGCGCGGCTGCTCCGATGCCGGTCATGGCCGAGTGGAGCTTCATGTCGCAGATCCGTTCGCTGTGATTTTGCCGGAAGGCTACACAGCGGAGGCGCGGGACGCGTGTCGGCAGCGTATCGATGTGTTTCGGAATGTTGCGCCGGCGATGCCGGATTCAGCGGACGCAAGGCCGCCGGTGACCTGCCCCGAGTAGCTCCGCATGTCGCGGAAGTATTCTCTCGCGCCCGCTCGGGGTTGCCTCCGTGGCGATCGAGCAGGGCATTCAGCAGCACCAGCGGATCGGTGTGCCGGCGCCGCGCCATCGCCGCCTACTCGGCCGCCGCCGTCCGCTCCGCCGTCTCCGGGGCGTCCTGCGCCAACGCGGTGGCGGCGAGTGCCGAGCCCTCTGCCACCAGCCGGCGGTAGCCCTCGATGCCGATGCGGTCGGGATTGGCGTCGCGCAGCTCGCGGCGGGCGCGCTCACCCGGATGCTCGGTGTCGATGTACAGCACCGGCTCGCCGGGGACCTTGGCGATGTTCACGATGGTGTCCATCAGCTCCATGAACGAGGTCCGCTTCTCCTCCGGCGCCGCCACCAGGATCTGCAGGTTGAGCTCGCGGAAGAAGGCGATCAGCGCCTGGGTGTTCTGGATGTCGAGCTTGGAGAACGCCTCGTCGAAGCACACCAGCCCCATGCCGTCCGGCCGCTCGCTGACCGAGGACGGGTAGTAGGCCGCCGCCATCGAGGCGGCGATGGCGACGTAGTACGGCGTCTGCTTCTGCCCGCCGGAGCCCTTTGACGTACGATCGGTGAGGGTTCCGGTGATCCGGATGCGCTTCGGCCGGGCGTCGCCGTCCGCCGGCGCGGCGTCGGCCTCGCCATGATCGCCGCTGGTGTGCGCCCGGATGTCGGCCCAGGACACCTCGTCCGGGGTCATGTTGAGTTCGAAGGTGTAGTACTGGCGGTAGTCCTCCAGCAGATGGGTGTCCTGGTCGCGCGCCAGGATCTCCTCGATCTGCTGCATGGCCTCGACGGTGATCGGATCGGCATGGTCGCCCGACACGATGGCGCCGGCCCGCGCCGGCTCCAGGGCCACCCGCTCGGCCAGGCGGTGCAGCTTCGACACCGCGGCGTTGACCCGGCGGCTGAAGAAATAGGTCTGGCCGGTGAAGCGGTGCCGCGCCAGCCGCTTGTTCAGCACGTCCAGCTGGTCGCGCACCGAGTTCAGCTTGTCGTGCAGCTTGGTGAGCAGGTCCTCCTTGAGGGCCGCCTCCATCTCCGCCTTCGCCCGGTCGACGTTGTCGCGGTAGGGGCGCAGCTCGTGCAGTTCCAGCCGGTTGATGTGGTCGATGATCCAGCGGAACTGCTCGATCCGCGACATGCCGTTGACGTCGGCGGTGATACCGGGATGCGCCTGCAGGTAACGGCCGAGTTCGGAGGCCAGGCTGCGCTCGGCCGCGGTGCTGCGCCGCCCCTCCTGGGCGAGGCGCCGCGCCTCGTCGCGGGCCGTCGCGAGGATCTCGCGAGCACGTCCCGGTTCCAGCGAGACCTGGTTGCGCAGTCGCGCCTCGATCTGCTCGAAGCTCTCGGCATCGGCCAGCAGCACCCGGTAGCCGCTCGACGGCTCCTCGGCGTCGCTCTCGCGGATGCGGGCCTCCTCGCGTCGCTTGTCCGCGACGGCCTCCTCGCTGGTCTGCCGGCGGGTCTCGGCCAGAAGCCTGTCCCTGGTCGCCTGCTCGATGGCCGGGTCGACGCCCTCGCGGATTTCCGACTCGTGATCGGCGAGATCGGCCTTGTGGCCGTCGATCTGCTCGCGCAGCCCCTTGACCTCATCGCTCTCGACGGCCCGCCGCTCGCCGGCGACCGCCGCCACGGCGCGCTCGGCCGAAGCGATCCGCTCGTAGCACTCGTGGACCGCCATGGCGTCGATCCGCTCGAGGTCGCCGACGCAGCGGATCGCCTGCTGCAGCAGCTGCACGGTCGCCGACAACTCGCGCAGTTCCTCCGCGAGGGCCGCCTCGCGGCCAGCCAGCTCGCGCATCGCGTCCTCCTGGGCGGTGCGCCCCAGGATCGGCTGGAAGTCGGTCTCGTGGACCCGAAGCCCCAGGCCTTGCGAGGTCTTGCCGTTGTCCATGATGGCGTTGTCGAGGCGGTCGAGGTCGGCACTGGTCTCGGCCCGCTGGATGTGGCCGAACTGGGCGTCGAGGAAGCGGCGAATGTCCGGCAGGTCGGTGCGGACGATCTCGACGATCGCGCCGGGCCTGGCGGTCCGGCTGGAGCGGGCGGTCTTGCGGGTGTTGATCAGGCGGCAGCGGTGATACTGGCCGCGCTTGCGGTAGAGCAGGTCGAAGGCCGCGTCCTGGTCGGCCTCGCGGACCAGGATCGCCTCGCGGTACGCACCCAGCACCATCTCCACCGCCCGGGCCCAGCGTTCCTCGCCGGGGGCGATCTCGACGGCGTCCGGCAGGGCGATCGGCTCGATGCCCTGGCTGCGCAGGTCGCGCATCAGCGCCAGCGTGCCGGACGACAGGAAGGCGCCGCCGGAGCGCGCCGCGCCGAGTTGCTCGCGCAACCCGGCATGCGCCGCCTGCGCGGCGGCCCGGCGGGCGACATGGTCGTCGTAGATGGTGTTCAGCCGGTCGAGCGTGGCATGGGCCGCCGCCACCTGCCCGACCAGCTCGGCGACGTCGACAGCGGCCATCGCCGCCGTGCCGCCGAGAATCGCCGCCCGCTCGCGCCGGACGATACGGGCGGCGCCGATGGCGGCATGCACCGACATCGGCAGCACCGGCTTCAGCGGCTCCAGGCCGGCGATCTCGCCGGCGGTCTCCAGGATCGACCCCAGCGTGACCAGCGCCCGCGCCCGCTCGTCCCGGGCCGCGGTCTCGCGCAGCTCCAGCGCGTGCAGGCCGGCGGCGACGCCGCTCTCGGCGATCAGGGCGGATTTGCGCGCGATCGCGTCCCGCGCGGCCTCGATCTCGCGGACATAGTAGGCGCGGGAGCGCTGCGCCTCGGCGAGCGCGGCGGTGGCGGCGTCCATCGCCTGCCGCAGCCGCTCCACTTCGGCCTCCAGGCGCAGGCGCTCGGCCAGGACTTCCTGGAACTCGGCGTTGCCGGTCTCGATCGTCTGGCGGGCGAAGCGCTCGAACCGGGTGCGGACGCGCTGCGCCTCCGCCAGCATCGCCTCGATCCGCTTCACCTCGGCCGCCAGCTCGCGCCAGGTCTCGATCGACAGGCGGATCCGCTCGACGTTGATCGGATCCTCGTCGAGCACGTAGCGGCGCACGAATTCGGTGGGATCGGCGATCTCCTCGAAGGCGATGGCGTTCTTGAAGCGCACCAGGTAGCCGTTCACGTCGGGCACCGCTCCGCGCCGGCGCATGGTCGTGAGATACGCCTCGATAAAGGCCTCGGCCCGGGTGTTGTAGGTCCGGTAGCCCGCCGGGTTCTCCGCCTCCAGGCGTGCCAGGAGGGCCTGGTGGGCCGGCACCTCGATCACCCCGGACGGGTGGCGCACCGCGAAGCGCTCGAACGAGAAGCTCACCCCCTCGGCCACGAAGCGGCAGACCGTCTGCTCGCGCGGCTCGGTCTCGTCGGCGTCCAGCACCAGGCCGAAGCAGACCGGGATCCGGCTCTCCTCGTCGCGGAACGACAGCACCAGGATCGACTCGCAGCGCCTGCGGTAGGATCCGTCGGCGATCGTCTCCTCGGTCTTGCCCAGGCAGTACTCCAGGACCGTGCGCTTGGAGCGATCGGCGCCGGCCGCCCGGTTCAGCCCCAGCCGGCGCTTCTGGTTTCCAGTCACGACGGTCTGGATGGCGTCCAGGATCGAACTCTTGCCGACGCCGACCGAACCGATCAGCGCGGTCGCCTCGCGGATCTCGATATCCTCGACGACCAGCAGGTTCCAGTTGGCGAGGCTGATGCGCTCAAGCAGATGCATGACGGCCTTCCCCGGTGTCGCCGTCCTGCATCTCGCCGTCCGGCATCACGCCGTCCTGTGGGTCGGCCCCAGGCGGCGGGGCGGGCTCGGCGGCCGCCGACTGCCGGAGCGCCTCGATATGCGTGAACACGTCGTCGCCGGCACCGGCCTCGCGGACCGCCCGCGCGCACCAGTCGGCGACCGCGAAGGCGAAGCGCTCGGTAACGATGCTGCGGATGCCGGGAAGCACGGTCACCGGGGTGATCTGCTCCTCACGGTCGCGCTCGCCGACGCGGACCAGGCCGCGGCGCTGGAAGCCGCGCAGGATCTCCGCCAGCCGGGCCTCCGCCGGCGGCTCCTCGCCGGACAGCGTGCGGTAGCGGTCGTAGAACGCGTCGGTGTCGCTCTCCACCCGGCCCTGGTCGTCGATCTCGCCGTGCCCGGTCGCCTCCTCGAGCAGCAGGCGCAGCACCAGCGCCACCAGCGTCTCGTCCTTCTTCAGGCGGATCTGCCGCCAGCCGTAGTTGAGCTCGCCCGGGACCAGTGCGATCGATTGGGTGTCGACGTCGAAGGTCAGCTCGTAGCCCAGCGATTCGAACAGCCGGCCGAAATACACCCGGTGCCGCCGCAGCAGGTCGTAGCTCGGCCCGATGCCGGGGGTGTCGGCGTAGATCACCTGGTGCAGCAGCATGACCTGGGCGGCGGTCTGCAGCTGGGCGGCGATCTCCTCCTCGCCGATCTTGCGGCCGGTGCGGGCGCGCCGCAGCTCCGCCTCGATGACCGCCTGCGCCTCCTGCAGCAGCATGCTCAAGCCTCCGCGGGTTGCCGGCTCGCGCTGTCTTTCGCTGTCGGGTTGCCGCTCGCGATCACGGCCGGCCGCCGGCGTATCGTGAAATCGGGGCAGGAAATCCATTCGTTATCGATCCTACTGCACTGCAGATGCGAAAGCTCGAAGCCCATGGTCCGCTCGTGGAGCCGGTATGGCAGGTCCCGCAGGCGCTCGAACACGAAGAAATCGTCGAGCGACTCGATCGCCATCTGCGACCCGGCAATCTCGGTTCTGCCACGCAGCTGGCGCTCGAGATAGTCGACGATCTTCTGCGGCGTCACCCGGGCGCGCTCGGCGTAGCTGCGCTTGTAGAACTGGTACACCACCAGCCCCTGGTCCTTCGGCCGGCGGACGGTCCGGGTCGGCTCGGCCGGCCGCCGCCGGGCCTGCGCCTGGTATAGGTGGCGGTCGCCGACCGGCATATCGACGGCCAGGAAGCGGTGCTCGACGTCGATCTCCGCGGCACCGGGCAGCGGCATGCGCCCGAGCGCCTCGATGGCGGCGACGAAAGCGCCGGTGCGGCTCTCGGCGATGCGGTCGAGAAACTTCACGGTGGTGCGGATCCGCTTCTCGACCCGCTGGTTGGTGGCAGCGATCAGGTCCAGATGGTCGTCGACGGCGCGGAAGACCTTGACGATCAGCGCCAGCTCGTCCTCCAGCGCCAGCTCCGCCTCGCGGACGTCGCGGGCCCGCGCCTCGCGGACATACCCCTCGGCCAGCGCCCGCATCAGCACCGGGTCCTCCAGCACGGCCGTCGCCTCGCGGATCAGCCGGGCGCGGAAGCGGAAGGGGTTGTTCCGGGTGGTCAGCTGCTTGTAGTCGGCGATCAGGTGCCGGCTCACGAACTCGTCGAAGAACCGGCCGAACATGCCGCGCACGCTGGTCTCGGCGACGATGATCTGCTCGACCTTGCGCATCGCGCCGGAGATGCTGCGCAGGTGGTTCATGAAGCCGCGCGCCGAGCGGGCGGCGTTGCGGATCGCCTCCGACTTGTCGGCCGGGTCGGCCGCCGCCGCCTGCACCAGGGTGAGCACCTGCAGCACCTCGCCGCCGTAGGAGCGCAGGCGGCCGGCCTTCAGCTCCAGCAGCGCCTGGAACAGCAGCCGGGCGTCCGGGTCGAAGTCGACGATGCGGCGGTAGCGGTCGCGATGCTCGACGAACCAGCCGCATTTCCGCAGGCGCTCGAAGGCGATGTAGCGCCGGGGATCGGCGTCGCGCGGATCCTCGGGCAGGCCGCCGCCGGCCGCTTCCTCGTCGTCGAAGGCCAGGTCGCGGGCCTTGCGGTCGATGAACTCGCCGATCGCCCGGATCGCGGCCTTGCGCGGCACCGGCTCGCCGGTGAAACCCAGCACCTCGGCGTCGAGGTATTCGAGCAGCTCCGCGAAGAAGCCGCCGTTGCGGCCGGTGAAGACCCGGAACAGCGACGGCCTGAGGCTGCCGAATACCCGCGCCTCGCCCGGCGGCCCCTGATTCTCCTCACGCGAGACGTCCATGCCTTCCGTCCCATGCCTATGGCGCTTCATCCGGGCCGGCAACATAGGCCGGCGGGCCGGGGATTGGTACCCGGCGGGTGCCTGGGTAGTACCTGGCCACGGCACGTTGATATTGGCGGGCCCTCCATTCTGCCCATATAATGGGACAAGTTCTGAGGCGAGAAAGGTCAACCGATGAGCGTTGGTTTTCTGACGGATGTGACCGACGAATCTGGAACTGTCCAACCGTCGCTCATGGTGTCGATATTGCGTCTGACCAAGGCTGAGCTGGCCAGGGCGGCCGGGTTGCCGCCGGAGTCCGTCTCGAAGAGGAGCCGGGTTTCGGGCCGGGCAACCCAGAAGCGACTGCGCGAAGTGGTGGAGATCATCACTCGCGTCCTGCCCTGGGCCGGTTCGCTGCCGACGGCGTTCGCGTGGTATCGCTCTCAGCCGTTGCCGTCGTTCGGCGACCTCACGGCCGAGGATCTCGTGAAGGCCGGACGGGCCGAGGCGGTAAGGCGGCATCTGTCCAGACTCGCGGAGGGTGGCTACGCGTGACGCCGCGCGTCCGGCTGAGCCGGCCCGTGTTCCGAGGCCACAATCCTCGCTGGTCGTTCGCGCCGGAATCGGGAGATGGCGCCATGCGGCATGGCGGGCGGTTCAACCGCCGGGGCCTTGCCGCGCTGTACACGTCGCTGCGCCCCGAGACCGCGTGGCTGGAAGCGCAACAGGGTTTTGCCTTCAAGGCGCAGCCGCTGACGATCTGCCAGTACGACGTGGAGTGCGCCGATGTCGTCGACTTGACCGATCCGGCGGTTCTCGCTGTGCTCTCGGTCGACGCGCCGGAACTCGGATCCGCCTGGGAACGAATTGTCGACGACGGACAGATACCGCCCAGTTGGCTTTTGGCCGACCGTCTGAAGGCCGAGGGCGTCGCTGCCATCCTCGTGAGGAGCTTCGCCCCCGGTGCGACACCTCACGACGTCAACGCCGTGTTCTGGCAGTGGGGGCGGACACTGCCGCACATGGTCAAGGTCGTGGACGACGGCGGCAGGTTGCCGCGTGACGACGGGTCCTGGCGTTGACCGGACGCGGTTGCCTGTCGGCGATCCTCGCCCCATCTTCCGGTCACCTTCCCGCTGCCCCGGTGCCCGAATGACCGACGCCCTCGAGGTTCGCGGCCTGCGCAAGACCTTCGGCGAGGTCGTGGCGGTCGACGAGGTGAGCTTCAGCGCCGCCGCCGGCAGCACGATCGGCCTGCTCGGCGGCAACGGCGCCGGCAAGACCACGACGATCTCCATGCTGCTCGGCCTGCTCACCCCCACCGCCGGGTCGATCCGGGTGCTCGGCCACGACCTCGCGACCGAGCGCTACGCGGTGCTGGCGCGCATGAACTTCTCCTCGCCCTATGTCGACCTGCCGCACCGCCTGACGGTCGAGCAGAACCTGCTGGTCTATGCCGAGCTGTACGGCGAGCCGGCACCGCGGGAGCGGGTGGCGGAGCTGGCGGCCCACCTGCAGTTCGAGGACCTGCTGAAGCGGCCGACCGGCAAGCTGTCGGCCGGCCAGAAGACCCGGGTGTCGCTGGCCAAGGCGCTGGTCAACCGGCCGGAGGTGCTGCTGCTCGACGAGCCGACCGCCTCGCTCGACCCCGACACCGGCGACTGGGTGCGGCGCTACCTCGAGGAGTACCGCGACGGCACCGGCGCCACCATCCTGCTGGCCTCGCACAACATGGGCGAGGTCGAGCGGCTGTGCGACGACGTGCTGATGATGCGGCGCGGCCTGGTCGTCGACCGCGGCGCGCCGGCCGCCCTGCTGGCGCGCTACGGCCGGCAGAACCTGGAGGACGTGTTCCTCGACATCGCCCGGGAACGGCGCAGCGGCGACGCGTTGGAGGTGGCGCGATGACCGCCGTGTCCGTTGCACCAGTGCGGCGGCGCCTGCCGCAGACCGGGCCGCTGGCGTCCGGCCGGCGGATCGGCGCCATGGTCCGGCGCTACTGGTACCTGATCCGCGGCTCGTGGCCGCGCATCGCCGAGCTCGCCTACTGGCCAACCATCCAGATGATCCTGTGGGGGCTGATCAGCCAGTTCTTCATGACCCACTCGCACTGGCTGGCCGAGGCCGCCGGCGTGCTGATCGCCGGCGTGCTACTGTGGGACATCCTGTTCCGCGGCCAGATCGGCTTCTCGATCTGCTTCCTGGAGGAGCTGTGGTCGCGCAACCTCGGTCACCTGTTCGTCAGCCCGCTGCGGCCGTGGGAGCTGGTGGCGGCGCTGATGACCATGAGCCTGATCCGCACCGCACTCGGCGCCGGCATCGCGGCGGTGATCGCGATCCTGCTGTACGGCTTCTCGCTGTTCGACCTCGGCCTGCCGCTGGTGGCATTCTTCACGGCCCTGATGCTGATGGGCTGGGGCATGGGCATGGCGATCGTCGCCCTGGTCCTGCGCTACGGCCTGGGCGCGGAGTCGCTGGCCTGGGTGGCGCTGTTCGCCTTCGCGCCGATCAGCTGCGTGTACTACCCGGTCGCGACCCTGCCCGAGGCGGTGCAGTGGCTGGCCTGGGCGACGCCCTCGGCCTACGTCTTCGAGGGCATGCGCGCGGTCATGGTGCACAACGTGTTCCGGTGGGACCTGCTGGCCGGGGCGCTGGTCCTCGACGCCGTCTATGTGGCGATCGGTGGTGCGGTGTTCGCCTGGGCCTTCGCGGCGGCGCGGCGGGACGGCAGGCTGCTGCAGACCGGGGAGTAGTGTCGTTGGCCTTGGAGCAAATGCTGTAGCAACGCCCGTCGCTTCGTGGGTCCCGGAGCCGTCCGCTCGCGCGGACTCACCGGGATGACGATGGAGGAGGCGGGCTGGCCCACTATGACCGGCTGAATGCTCCCACTTTCGTCATTCCGGAGGGGGCGCGCGAGCGCCCGGCTCCGGAACCCACCCGCCGCTCGGGTCTTTCGATTCTCAGCCGCCCTACCACTTCAGCGGAGCGGCCAGCCCCGCCAGGCGCGGGTCGGCCGCAACATGCGCTATCGCATACTCCCGCGCCGCCAGGATGGCGCCGGCGTGCAGCGCGTTGGTCAGCCAGGCGCCGCTGAGCAATTCAGCGATCGCCTCGGCCGCCGGCTGCAGCACCACCTCGATGGTCTCGCCCGGGTCGAAATCCTGGATGCCGGCCGGGTGCGCGCCGATAGCGAGGAAGTTGTGCGCCTTGTTGGTCTGCATCGCCGGGTTGGCCCACATGGCGGGCAGCCGCACCCAGGCTTCGGCGACGTGGCAGGTCTCCTCGGTCAGCTCGCGGCGCATCGCCGCCGCCGGATCCTCGCCGACCTCCACCGTGCCGGCGGGCAGCGCCCGCACCACCGCCCCCGCGCCGTGCCGGTACTCCTCCACCAGCACCAGCTCGCCCGCCGGGGTCAGCGCCACGCAATGGCACCATTCGCGCATCTCGATGATGTGGAACGGGTCCAGGACATGGCCGCGCTCGGTGACGCAGCGGTCCATGCGGTGGGTCAGGAAGCGGTCGCTGTACTCGACCCGGCTCGCCTCGACGGTCCAGGGATGCGGCTTGACGGGGGCTCCGGTCATGCGGTCACGCCGGACCTGAGACGCCGGCGTCGGCGAAGGTCGCCATGCCGGTGTGGCAGTCGACCGCCGCCCGCAGCACGCCCAGCGCGAGCGTGGCGCCGGAGCCTTCGCCGAGCCGCATGCCGAGGTCGAGCAGCGGCTCCTTGCCGATCGCCTCCAGCAGCCTGGAGTGGCCGGGCTCGACCGAGCGGTGGCCGACGATGCAATGCTCCAGCGCCTTCGGGTCGAGCTTCCACAGCACCGCCGCCGCCGCGGTGCAGGCGAAGCCGTCGAGCACCACCGGGGTGTGCGCCAGCCGCGCCGCCATCACCGCGCCGGCGATCGCCGCCAGCTCCAGGCCGCCGAGTGCGGCCAGCAGGTCGAGCGGGTCGCCGGCATCGCGATGCCGCTCCACCCCCTCGCGGACCACCCGGATCTTGGCCTCCAGCGCCTTGCCGGCAACGCCGGTGCCGCGGCCGACCCAGTCCTCGGCCTCGCCGCCGAACAGCGCGCAGGACAGCGCCGCCGCCGAGGTGGTGTTGCCGATCCCCATCTCGCCGAGGCACAGCACATCGAGGTTCGGCTCGACCGCCATCATGCCGTAGGCCATGGCGCGGGCGCAGTCGCCGCCGGACATCGCCGGCCCCTGGGTGAAGTCGGCGGTCGGCTGCTCCAGCGCCAGCTCGTAGACCCTGAGGTCGGCGTCGAAGGTCCGGCACAGCTGGTTCACCGCGGCACCGCCGGCGACGAAGTTCTGCACCATCTGCGCCGTCACCTCCGGCGGATAGGCGGACACGCCCTGCGCCGCCACCCCGTGGTTGCCGGCGAACACCGCGGTGCGCGGATGCTGCAGCCGCGGCGGATGCCGGCCCTGCCAGGTGGCGAGCCAGACCGCCAGCTCCTCCAGCCGGCCGAGCGCGCCGCGCGGCTTGGTCAGCTGCGCCTCGCGGGTCGCCGCGCGGGTCCCCGCCTCCAGGTCCGGCCCGGGAAACTCGCGGAACAATGCGCGCATCTCGTCGAGCGACACGGTATCGGGATCGAAGGGCTTGTCCGGCATCGGGCCTCGGCTCCTGCCGGCGGCGGTCCGGCGGCATTGCGTTTTCGCTGCCGAGGCTATAACCGCGGGGGACCCGACATGAAAGGCCCGACGGCTCGCCCATGAGCGACGGCACCCCGCATTCCAGCCGGATCTCCGGCCGCCCGACCGCCGGCTGGCGCGACGAGCTCGGCCTGGCGCTGGTGTTCCTGACCCGGCTGCCCTGGCCGGGCCGGCTGCCCGCCGACCGGCCGTTGATGGCCGCCGCCTGGGCGTTTCCGCTGGCGGGCGCCGCTGTCGGCGCGGTCGCGGCGCTCGGACTCTGGGTCGCCGACCGCCTCGGCCTGCCGGCGCCGCTGGCCGCCCTCGCCGCGGTCGGTGCGGCGATCCTGGTCACCGGCGCGCTGCACGAGGACGGCCTCGCCGATGTCGCCGACGGCTTCGGCGGCGGCCACGACCCCGAGGCGAAGCGCCGCATCATGCGCGACAGCCGCATCGGCAGCTACGGCGTGCTGGCGCTGGTCCTGGCGGTCGCCGCCAAGCTGCTGGGACTGGTCGCACTCGCCGACCTGGAAACCATGGCGGCCGCTCTGGTCGCCGCCCACTCGCTCGGCCGCGCGGTGATCCCGGCCCTCGCCTGCTGGCTGCCGCCGGCCGCCACCGACGGCCGTGGCCGCGAGGCCGGCCGGCCGGATCCGCTGGGCGCGCTCTGGGCGGCCGGCATCGGCACCGCCGTCGCCCTGCTGGTGCTGCCCGGCGGCATCGGGCTGGCGGCGGCGCTGGCTGCGGGAACCGCCGCACTGGCGGTCGGCTGGCTGGCGCTGCGGCAGATCGGTGGCGCCACCGGCGACGTGTTCGGCGCCGCCGAGCAGGCCGCCGAGGTGGCGACGCTGCTGGCGGTGGTGTCCTATCTCGGCGCTTAGCGCGAACTCCAGGAGACGCAAATGATCCCGACCCGCTGGTGGCTGGTACGGCACGCCCCGGTGATCAATCCGGGCAAGGTGATCTACGGGCAGCACGACATAGACTGCGACGTCGACGACGCCACGGTGTTCCGGGCCGTCGCCGAGACCCTGCCGGCCGGGGCGCTCTGGCTGCAGAGCCCGCTCGGCCGGACCCGCCGGACCGCCGCCGCGATCCGCGCGGCAGGGCGCGACGGCGAGCCGCCGATCGACGAGCCGCGGCTGATGGAGCAGCATTTCGGCGACTGGCAGGGCCAGGTGCGTGAGCACATCCTGGCCCGCCAGCCCGAGGCCTACCGCCGGTTCTGGCTGGCCCCGGCTGCGGAATGCGCCCCCGGCGGCGAGAGCTTCGTCGATGTGGTCGCCCGGGTTCGCGCAGCACTGGAGGACTGGTCGGCACGCGCCCAGGGGCGCGATGTGGTGGCGGTGATGCATGGTGGGTCGATCCGCGCGGCGCTGGCGGTCGCCCTGGAGATCACGCCGGAGCGGGCGCTGGCCTTCCACACCGAGACGGTGTCGGTCACCCGCATCGACCGCTACAGCGACGGCGCCTGGGGCGTGGCCTTCGTCAACGCCACGCCGGGACGCCCGGCGCCCGCGGGCTGATCCCGGCGAGGGTCGACTCGGCCCATTCCAGGGCGGCCGCGACGCTGCGTGCCGGCACCTCGCCGCGCTCGGCCGGGCGGCGGATCATCACGATCGGCAGGTCGAGCCCGCGTGCCGCTGCCACCAGCATGGCGTCGCCGGCGTCGCCGGTCGCCCGGATCACCACGGCCTCCGCACGGGTCCGGCGCAGCAGCCGGGCCTCCGACTGCCGGTGATGCGGCGGCGGGCAGACATAGGGCACGAAGTGCAGCGGCCGCTCCCAGCGCGCCGGCTCGCGGGTCAGCCGGACCGCAAAATGCCGGCCGCTCGTTGCCTCGAAGGCCGCGAGGTCACGCTCGGGCAGCGCCAACAGCACGGTTCGACCGACCGCCGCGACCGCACCGACGGCGCCGGGGAGGTCGCGCACCTCGATCCAGCGGTCCAGCGGATGTCGGTGCCAGGCCGGCGGCCGGAACGCCAGGCGGGGCACCCGCGCCGCCTGCGCCGCGGCGCGCAGCGTCCGCACCGCCTCGGCGTCGAACGGGTCGAGGCCGTCGATCACCGCGGCGGTGCCGGCCGGCAGCGAGGCGGCTACGCCGATGCCGTCGACCCGGCAGCCGCGCGGCACCGGCACCGACCCGGCGAGCGCCACCGCCACCGGCAGGCGGTCGCCGAACCGGTGCATCGCCGCCTCCGCCAGCCGGACGGCGTCGCGGGTGCCCGCGAGGATCCGCAAGGTCGGGATCCGCAGGCTCGGGATCGGGTCCGCGCGCATCGCCCGCAAGCGTAGTGCGCCGGCCGGCCGGCGGCAATTCCGCCGCGACAATTCCGCCGCGGCCGTCGCCCTTCCCTTGACGGCGGCCGTCGCCATATGGCCGATGGCCGTCAGCCCGAACGGCGTCCTGACGGCAACCACCGGAGTTCCGCATGTCGACCCGCGTCTTCGTCCTGGTGGTCAGCCTGCTGTCGGCCCTGCTGGCCGGCACCATGGTCGCCGGCTACCTGCTGTGGAGCCGTGGCGAGCAGGGCACCGCCGCGCTGATCGGCGGTCCGTTCAACCTGGTCGACCATACCGGCCGCGAGGTCACCGAAAAGGATCTGAAGGGCAAGTGGAACCTGATCTATTTCGGCTACACCTATTGCCCTGACGTGTGCCCGACCTCGCTGTCGGTGATGAGCCAGGCGCTCGACGAGCTTGGCCCGCAGGCGGAGCGGGTGACCCCGGTGTTCGTCACCGTCGACCCCGAGCGCGACACGGTGGCGCAGATGGCGCTGTACCAGCAGAGCTTCCACCCGAGCTTCCTGATGCTGACCGGCACACCCGAACAGGTCCGCAAGGCGGCGCAGGCCTACCGCGTGTATTTCCGCAAGGCCGAGAGCGGCAGCGCCACCGAATACCTGATGGACCACTCCTCGATCACCTACCTGATGGACCCGGACGGCCACTACGTCACGCATTTCAGCCACGAGGCGACGCCGCAGAGCATGGCCGCCGCCATCCGCGGCAAGCTCGGCGGCGGCTGAGCGGGCGAGGCCGGGCCGGGCAATGGACTCCCTGACCCAGCTCGCGCTCGGGGCCGGCGTCGGCGCCGCGGTGCTCGGCCGCCGCATCGGTCCGCGCCGCGCCGCCGTGGCCGGTGCCGTGCTCGGCACCCTGCCCGACCTCGACGTGTTCTGGCCGTTCGCCGACCCGGTCGACGCCTTCGTCCTGCATCGCAGCGCCACCCACTCGCTGGTGGTGCAGGCGCTGGCGACGCCGCTGCTCGGCGAGGCGCTGCGGCTGCTGGTGCGCGACCTGCGCGGCGAACGCTGGCGGACCTGGGCGGCGGTGTACCTCTGCCTCTCCACCCACGCCCTGCTCGACGCCTTCACGGTTTACGGCACCCAGCTGCTGTGGCCGCTGTCGAGCCATCCGTTCGGGGTCGGCTCGGTGTTCATCATCGATCCGCTCTACACCCTGCCGCTGCTGCTGGCGCTGGCCTGGGCGCTGTGCGTGCGGTCCTGGACGCCGGGCTTCGGCCGGGTGCTGGCGTCGGCGCTGGTCCTGTCGAGCCTGTATCTCGGCTGGAGTGCGGCCGCACAGCGGATCGCCGGCACCCGCGCCGCCGCGATGCTCGCCGATGCCGGGATCGTGCCCGAGCGCAGCATGGCCACCCCGACGCCGTTCAACACCCTGTTCTGGCGGGTGATCGCGCTCGACGGCGATCGCTACCTGAACCTGTATGTGCCGATCCTCGGCGGCCGCGACGCGGTGACCGCCTACGCGCATCCGCGCGGCGCGGCGGGTTGCCTCGACCGGGTGCCGGCGGCCGGCCGCCTCTCCCGCTTCGCGCATGGCTTCGTGCGGGTCGAGGCCGACGGCGACGCGCGGATCGTCGCCGACCTGCGCATGGGGCTGACCCCCTATTACGTGTTCCGCTTCGCCGTGGCCGAGGCCGCCGGCGGTGCGCTGCGGGCAGTGCTGCCGCGCCGGGCCATGGTGACGCGCTCGACCGAGGGCGACTTCACGTGGCTGGGCGACGGCATGCTCGGCCGAGGCGTCGTGCGGCCGATCGAGGCGGCAGCCGCCCTGGAACTCTCTCCGATGCCGGTGGCGGCGCGACCGGCCGCCAGTGCCGCCTGTTGAGGCAGAGCGTTCCCTGACCCGACCGGCCCTTCGTGGCCCTCCGCTGCGCGAAGGGCACCTCAGCTGGACTTTGGACACTCTTGCGACCGCGGGTCGCCCTGGCGCCGCGGCCCCCTCCCTTGTCGTCATTCCGGCCGGAGAGGATGTGAAGAAATCACCTGCCCGCCGTTGCACGCGCCATGATGTGACTTTGGCGGGTGTATTGTCTATGTTTTCTTCGCTATAGTTGTCATCGATCGATTCCCTTGTTTGACGAGGTGTGATTCTCTTCCGGGGTCGTTGGAGGAGACGGTGATGGCAGGATCGGCACGTTATGTGAAAGCGGATCGCTCCCAGCTTTCCTGGGACATGGTCGATCTGGACGGCCTGCTGCCGGCAGA
>Ga0209347_1000368_pt1 | contig 120695 bp, 97 predicted proteins | sample AutmiccommuBRH23_FD_187382 | JGI IMG/M metagenome (GOLD analysis project Ga0209347, IMG submission 187382) | Deep subsurface microbial communities from Mt. Terri, Switzerland - Autotrophic microbial communities BRH/23 (SPAdes) (version 2) | ecosystem: Environmental > Aquatic > Deep subsurface >...
TATAACAGGAAACGCAGACACTCAGCTTTGGGATATAAAACAATGGAAGAATTTGAATTAATTAATAACAATCAAAAATTAGCTGCATGATACTTAACTATCCGTTCAGCTTTCTGTTGCATATCCACCAGATAGCTGTTAAACTTTTTGGCTTCCGGACTGAAGCCCTTTGCCATTCCCCGGGCTTTATTCCATTCTTCAACAGCAATAGTCTTTTTCAGGGAAATCTCAATCCGGCGCGTCTCCACGGTAATTCGGGCATAGACGAGTCCCGTGTCTTTGTCCTTTTTGCCAGTCCGGATAATAAACTGGATACCAAAGGTGTGGGTTGTTTTCATATCATTTAATTTTTATCGGTTTAATCCGTTTCAACTGCTTCTGTTGAAAAACAAGGCCAAAAGACTCACCGGATTCACCAAAACCGGTCAAAAATCATGGTCAATAAATACAAAAATGACCTTTATTAACAACTGAACTACAAACGATTAAGCCCTTCTGGTGAGTTCAAAGGTAAAATAAAAAAAGACTCACCGTTTAACTCACCTGAATTGTGATATTTTCTGATATGAATTGATTTGACAAAAATCAAAAAAGCCTGTAAATCATACAACTTACGGCTTTTGACTTCCTTTGATTTCCCATTTGGTCGGGATGAAAGGATTTGAACCTTCGACCCCCACGTCCCGAACGTGGTACGCTACCAGACTGCGCTACATCCCGGTGTTTTTGAATTGGCACAAATGTACAATTTTCAAGGGAAATGATCGAACACTTTTTTTGAAAAAAATCCAGTTTTTTGGAAATTTGGGCGATCATCCCCTGCGAATCGTTTTTCGTAATAACGTTAACCGATTGCCAGACTGCAGCTTTTTATTCAAAAAATAAATACCAGACAATTGACTCTTTTACTTTTATTTCGTACATTTATTAACAATAAACTAAACGTTCAATTCTATGCACATCAAAAACCTAATCAAAGAACTGCCCTGGCATGCCGACCGTGTTTGGCAAAGACGGGAACTCTCCCAAATTGATAAAATAATCGTTCATCAGGAGTTGGGAGAAAGCACTATTGAGCAAGTCAATGCCTACCACACCTCTGTTGGTCCTCAAAACCACATCACCCCCAGAGGCTGCCCGCACATATGTTACCACTATGCCATCCGAAAAAATGGTGAAATTGTGCAGGTGAACGAATTATCAGACATTGTGTGGCAATGCAAAGGACAAAACACGAGCGGTGTTGGAATCATGCTTGTGGGCAACTTCTCGGGACCGGGATATGACATGGGAACTAGTGAACCAACGCCGGAGCAAATTCAATCGACCGAACAGTTGGTCGATTTCCTGTTGGAAAGTCTAAGCCTCCCAAACACCAGTCTTTTCGGACATTATCACTTTGGGAAACCGGCATGCCCCGGACACGTCATGCAAGCCTGGATCGAACAAAAGCGGGGCGTGCTCAATGTTGGAGTAAGTGAACAAAAAGTTGAAAAATCAATTACTGAAATTCAATCGCGACTCAACACCCTGGGCTATGCTGCCGGAAAAGTAGATGGCCTGCTTGGAATGAAAACACAGTCAGCTATACGGCGTTTTCAAGCCGATCAGCATCTGCTGGTTGATGGAATTGTCGGTCCTCAAACCTGGTCGAAATTATTAAACCTAACAGCAAAATCATGAACTCAAAAAGTAATATCAATCAAGACGAATTCTATACCATCATTCAAAAAGAATTTTGGTTGAAATGGTTTTCCAAATTCATGTTTACCCTCATATCGGTAAAAGTATGGGGCTTGATTGCCTGCACCTGGGTTTCAACCTACCTGCTCTTGTGTCATGAAATGGTTTCTGTAGGCGACCAAGTCTATGAACTTGGCATTACCGGGGCACAATGGGTAACGTTTAATACAACAATCTGGGGCCTGATTTTCGGCATGAAAGAAATTTTCCGGGTGATGGACAACAAAGATCGCAGTGACGCAAAAATCATCCAGGAAGACAACAGAACCAAAGAGGAAATTGCCAAAATTACAGCCAGCACGATGACTCCAACCGGTGCATCCGGATCTAAATCGACGTACACTGCCGATGGAAAAGAAGTAGTAGCCGATGAACCTAATTAACAATGACATTATGGCGAAGAATATTAAAATAATCATCATAGGCCTGATTATCCTGGCAATTGTTGCTTCACTTATTTTTGTGAGCTTCAAAATTGAAGGGCCAGGAACGCTCATTGGCGGCTTAGCCGTGCTGTGGGCCGGAGCAAAATCGAAAATCTTTGGCAGTAATAACACAGAAGATAAGATTGAAAAAATCAAGGCCGATCATCATCTAAAACGGGATGAATGGCAAACGGCTAAAGAAGAGTACGATTCCAAATTTCGGCTGCTTCAGGCGCAAATGCAATACATTGACTACAAATCAGCCTTAATCTCTGAAAAAAATAGTCATTTGGATGAATACCAGAAGAAAAAGATCGAGGAAATAGAACATGCCGACAGCGACCAACTGCTGAAACTATTAAATGAAAGGAGTAACCCATGATAAAAAAACAAATCCTACTCAGTCTGCTTTTCATGATCGCGATTGGAGCCTCAGCACAAAGCCGCAAGCTTATACCTGGAGCAAGCTTTACCAACCAGTCGACCGACACGCTGTACATTATCCCAATGCAGCAGGTGAAATCGCTTCTGTCAAGTGCTGTCAGCAATGACATTAACGAACAAAAGCTGGAGTTATACCAAAAGAAAATCAGCTTGTTTGAGGACAGATCTGCACTGGCTGACAGTGCCATCACAATCAAAAAGCTGGAAGCTGACTACTGGCACAGCCAACTTCTCCAAAATGACCAACTACTGGAAAACCAACGAATTGAAAACGTTAAACTGATTGATGAAAAGAACCGGATCCGGCAATCGCGGGTGTACTATTTGGTAGCCGGCCTGGTTGCCGGTGCAGTGCTGGTATCGCTCTGATTATTTCTCCAGAAAGTCACGCAGATAACTAAACCGGGGAGTCAGTTTTCCGTTTTTCAGGATGGTGGCCCGTTCAACAATCTCCTCTTTGTCTTCACCAAACAGGGAAGGGAACACTTCGTAGTATAAATCCCGGGCAAAAGTTCGGGAAGCATCCATCGGTAGCGCAGCCGGCAAATTATCGACAGCGGTGACCGTAACATGCGATGAAAAACTAAATGGCTCCTGCTCAGTTAGCTGTTGTGCATCCACATCGTAAAAAGGAGAATCAATTTCGGAGGTCCGTAGAGTCGTCGGAATCGGTCCGGGCACATCGCAGCTGATATCCGACACCAGCGAAATACCAAAATCCTTTGATCTCAAATCATCAGCGGTGAAAAAATGTGGCGAATCCTGATTCCAAAAATGACAGGCAATCAACACGTCAGCCACTTTCGTGTAAGGTAAGAATGCCGATTCATAGTCTGACGGATGATCGAAAAAATGTTGTTCAACAAAAGGCCCGTTTTTTCTTCTCACATAATCTTCCGGATCCAAGCGCGTAAACACTGGGTGATCATATTCGTGCTCCAGGAATTCTTTGGGCAACACTTCCGGAATCCCCAGGTGATGGATGATCTCAAGCGCCCCCGATGCAACACGCCCACCACCGGTGACCACAATCTTCAGCGGCGGAATCTTTAATTTTTTCAACTGCTGATGTAACACTTTCAGATCCCGGCACTGCTCCGGGCCCGGGAGTTCAACCCGACAAAAGCGCTTCCCAATTCCTACAAAGGCATAGTATGCTCCAACAACGCCGGCCCAAAAACCAAAGGCCACCAGCCGGGCCCGATGTTTATCAACGAAATACTCATAGTCGATTAAGGTGATATTCTTTTGCACCATCAGCTTGAAAAAGTCACGATTATAGGCCTGTTTTTTAGCAACATGACTAAACATGAGATAGGTTTTCCCTTCAATCAAAGCTTCATTGGCCACTTCCTTCACGCCAATCAGCAAATCGCAATGCGACACATCATCGACCACCGGAATATTCAGCTTTCGATATTCATTATCCTGATGAACCCGCCATGTACTTGACTGAACAACCAACTCAACTTGCGGGTAGTTTTGCTGAATCAACGCTGCGGTTTCGGGAGTGATGGCCACCCGTCTGTCTTGCCATCGTCTTGTTTCTTGCAGTATTCCTACTTTCATTTTAAGAGCCATTTTCTGTTATTTGCGGTAAGATAGTAAAATCGAACTGTTAAACGATTTTAAAATCAGACAAACCGTTTCCACTTCGTCCATTTTTGTGTACTTTTGTAGTCCTTTATACCGGGGCTGACTGGTTTTGACAGCGGGTAGAAGAGGTATGTAAGCATGTCGAGCTTTGGTTGTTGGCTCGGAAATCTTAATGATCAAACCTTTAATTGGCGAAAACAATTACGCTCTTGCAGCGTAACCGAATCAAGTAGGTTATGCTTAATCCCGGCACCAGGTGCTGGGACAAGACATCGTCCGGATGCTATTGCCTTGAGGCTATTCGATATGACGGTGCAAAAAATCGAGGCTAGTTGAATGTTTGCTTTGTACATTCAGCGAAACTTAAGAAGCTAAGGTAGTAGTCGGTGGCCTTGATCCTGCTGCTACTCGAAAATCAAGTCGAGGCTACACATGTAGAAAGCATATTGCTTCCTCGTTTGGACCCGGGTTCGATTCCCGGCAGCTCCACTTTTTCAAAAAGCATACAAAAGCAAACTCCTGTAAGTGTCACATTTACAGGAGTTTTTTATTTTTGACTCCTGCATCAAAGTGCATAAAAACGCATATTCAAAGGTGTAAATTCGGGAGTTCATGGCTAACAAGAAAAGACTCCCGAATTAGGATTTAATGCACTGAACTACACTGTTTTGCATTTCATGGTTTTTGACGTTTGCGATAATTTTAAAGTCTAATTTAAAACGTTTAAAAGATGGCAAAACATGCAACATTTAGTGTTATTTTCGTGCCAAGGGCAAAGAAAAACATAGAACAAAAGAGAGAAAAACTGTATGCGCGTATTACAGTTGACGGTCTAAGAGTAGAAATGAGCCTAGCAAGAGACTTATCGACTGGCTTATTTAATACTAAAGCTCAGAGGTGTTTAGGAACCAACTCAGAGAGTAGGCAGATCAATGATTTCCTATCGATAGTCAACAGTGACCTAAACGAGATTCGAAAAAAACTCATGCTTGAAGGGAAAGAAACTACCGCTGAATTAATCAAAGCTCGTTACAAGGGCTTACCCGACCCGGATCATATTCCAGACCCAACGGTTTTAGAACTCTACGATGAACACAACCGGAAGTTCAAAGAGTTGATTGGTACTAAAAACCATTCCCCTTCCACCTATCAACGGCACCTAACTTCAAGGGGGCATGTAGCAGCGTTTATTCAACATCAATACGGCAAGGATGATTTGACCTGGAAAAAAGTTGACTTTAACTTCCTTAGCAATTTTGAGCATTACTTTAAGGCAGTTCGAAAATGCAATCATAATTCAACCATGAAGTACATTAAAAATCTTGGGAAAATCATTCGCCTGGCTGTTGGAGACGGGTATCTTACCAAAGATCCATTTGATCGGTTTAAGCTGACTTATGAGCAAGTTGACCGTGAGATCTTAAGTCAAGAAGAAATTGACAAGATGACGCAACTTCATATTCCTGAAGCCAGACTCGACCGGGTAAGGGACATGTTTGTCTTCTGTGTTTACACAGGAATTGCATTTGTTGATGTTTGCAATTTGAGGATGCAACACATTTATAAAGATCAAGAAGGTACCCTTTGGATTAAAAATAAACGTATTAAAACTAAGGTGGAATTCATGATTCCGATTCTCGATATTCCCAAAAAAATTATAGAAAAATACGACGATCATCCACAAAGAGAAACTTCACAGTTTGTCATCCCAAAGATTAGCAATCAAAACTATAATGCTTATTTGAAAGAACTTGCCATTCGTTGCAATATTGATAAAAACCTAACATCACATATTGCCAGACATACCTTTGCAACAACGGTGACTTTAGCTAATGGCGTTCCTTTGGAAATTGTCTCAAAGATGCTCGGACACACCGATGTGAAAACCACCCAGATTTATGCGAAAGTTCAGGAAAAAGCAATAATGAATGGGATGAAAAATTTACTACACAGGTAAAGTGAAAAATATCTGACTCTTTTGAAAAACCAACTTCTGTGATAGAGTTGGTTTTTAACGTTTAAATGAAGAAGCTCTTAGCCATGGTAATTCTCGTTTAAGATTTTTTCAACATCACTAGCCTTGTAATAAATCTTACCTCCAATTTTCGAAAAAGGCAATGACTTTGAATCGCGGAGATTTTGTAAAGTCCGGAGACTAATCTTCAGAAGCTCCATTACTTCCTGGTTATCCAGCCATGTTTCTGATAACTTTTTACTTGTCTTAGATTTTTCGGTTTTCAACTCTCGTCGAAGAGAATCGATCTCATCAAATATTCGGTTGAGCTTCTGCTCGTCTATTAATGCAAACATAAACTTGTGATTTAGATTGGAGTTCTACAGTAATCGAATCGGCTGTGTGTGCCGGCCTGTTTACTCTAAGTCTCGGTAGCAAAGTAACAGCGTCATGGAAGCCATCACAAGTCCAACTTTTTGTTGTACCCTTTTGGAACCATTGGAACCCACCGACAATCAAGTCATTTGTGTATGGCCTTATCTGAATTTCGTATTGTCATTTGGTAGAACATAATGCCAGAATATGCAATAATTGAAAATATTAGTTTCTGAATAGAATGTTTGTATAGAGTTTGTTCTCCCACTTAATTTCGCTCCAAAGTTATTTGTGCATCCCGGAAGGGTCAAGGGTGGCTTTTCTCTTCTAGGCCCTTCCAAGCCACACTTCGTGCTTGGTCAAAAACCTAACTTTCGCTATTGTTTCACGCTAGAAGTCAATTGGGCGTTAGGTTTTATGACATTCGCCCTTGACCAGAATCCGGTCTGCTCAATGGTTCACGGTTCAAAATTAACCGGCGAGCCAGATGCCATTAAAAGTCCGTAGGGCAACGGCAAAATCAATGAAAATTTATCAAAAAAGTATTCCGCTAATCTCCTTAAAGAAAACAAAAACCGACTTTCCATGTGCTAAAATCGATAGTTCGGCTGATGCCAGTGAATTCATCCGCAAGTTTTACTCGGATGACATTGCCATTTTTGAAAGCTTCTTTATCCTGCTGCTCAACCGGGGCAACAAAACCATCGGATATGCCAAAACTTCGCAAGGAGGTATTGTCGGGACGGTTGTCGATGCCACCATCATTGCAAAATATTGTGTTGAAGCTTTGGCCAAATCTGTTATCCTTTGCCACAACCATCCCTCAGGTAACCTCACGCCCAGCGAGGCTGATAAGGGAGTGACAAAGAAGATTGCCGATACTTTAAGAATCTTCGACTGCACAGTGCTTGACCATATCATCCTTACTGAAGAATCTTATTTCTCTTTTGCCGATGAAGGAATGATGTGCTAAAGGTCCTTCGGGGCTTTTTTTGGTCGTGCAATTCCAATGGTCTCTGCGATTGCTTTGGCATCCCATTCAAAATATATCGGGGATAGGTTAAGCCCATTTCGCTTATTTAACTTTGAGCGAATGAAGAGAATTGTGAAGTTGGAAATATTTCAATAGACCACAAGGAAAGCATTTAAGGCCGAAATTCAGGTAAGGCCTGGCAGGAACTGAAAAACAAACATGAGTTTGATACTGGACCTGACGGAAAACAGTCTAAAGATGGCTGCAACGCTTGAGCGATTTTCAAAAAGCTGGAAGATTGCCACGTTCCTGCAATCGGCAAGATGTCCGGTTGTTAAACAACCGAATCTTGCCGCCCCACACTCGGAACTCGTGGGCGGGGGAAACTGGTACGACAAAGTGAATCTGGAAATATGAACGGAAGACAGGATGGAAAGAAAAAAATCAAACAGGACAAGAATCATCGGGTTGCGGTTGACAACCGAAGAATATGCCGCAATTGAAAGGAAATGGAAGGCCAGCACCTGCCGGAAGCTAAGCGATTATGCGCGCCAAAAGCTATTTGACAAGCCGATAACCAATTATTACAGGAATCAATCACTGGATGATTTTATGGCAGAAATGGCCCAGCTTAGAAAAGAACTGAACCACATTGGAAACAATTTCAATCAGGCCGTGAAACGGATGCACACGCTCAACCAAATCCCGGAATTCAAGAATTGGCTGATCACCTATGAATTGGAGAGAAAGACATTCTTCAATAAAGTGGACGAGATAAAAAAGCATATTCAAAAAATAGCAGAAACATGGTTACGGTAATCAAAACAGGCCATTCCGTTCACCGCATTTTGAACTACAACGAAAATAAGGTGAAGCAAGGAGTGGCGGAATGCATCGGGGCCGGAAATTATCCCGTTGATGTTGATAAAATGGACGTTACAATGAAGTTGAACCGTTTGCTAAAACAATTGGAACTGAACGAAAATGTAACACGGAGCAGTGTACATGTTTCCCTGAATTTTCATGCTTCCGAAAGCCATTTACCCAAGGAAAAACTGCTGGCTATTGCAGAAGATTACATGGAAAAGATCGGGTTTGGAGGCCAACCCTACCTGGTTTACCAACACCACGATGCCGCTCATCCGCATATCCACCTTGTTTCCATCAAGGTGCGCCCCGACGGCACCCGGATTGACATGAACAACATTGGTCGAAACCAATCAGAACAGGCACGAAAAGCCATTGAAAAAGAATTCGGATTGGTGGTTGCAGAAGAACAAAAAAGGCAGCAGAAAAACCAACTAAAGCCGGTATCCGTAGCCAAGGCCATGTATGGTAAATCGGCAACAAAACTGGCCATCCAGAATGTTTTGCAATCCGTGTTGCCCCAGTACCGCGCTACCAGCCTGCCGGAATTGAATGCCGTACTCAAACAGTACAATGTACTTGCTCAGCGGGGAAACGAAAACTCAAGAGTGTACCGGCACAAAGGCTTACTGTATAGAATACTCGATACTGATGGTAAACCGGTTGGTGTCCCAATCAAGGCAAGCCTGTTTTACAACAAGCCCACGCTTCAATTTCTGGAAGAAAAGTTCAAAGAAAATGTGGCGAAGCGATTACCTTACAAAGCCCGGATCAAAAATGCCATTGATCTGGCTTTGTTGAACAACAAACCAAGGCTTCCTGATTTGATAAAAGAATTGAAAAACAGGGGATCGATGTTGTCCTGCGTCAGAATAAAGAAGATATGATCTATGGGATTACCTATGTTGACCACCAGACCAAATGCGTGTTTAACGGCAGTGCGTTGGGTAAGCAATACAGTGCGAAAGCCATCCAGGAGCGTTGCCTTCATAGTACAGTTCCCGGAACGAAGTTAAATGAGCATTCAACCCAAAAACAGGTTGGGTCACCATCACACACCACTACTTCTCCGACTGAACCCAAAGTGGATCAAAATAACTTGCCCCCTCCTTCGCCTGCCAAACAAGATGAAAACATTCTGGATGCCCTGGTGCAACCGGAATACACATCGAGTTTTATGCCATACCAATTGAAAAGAAAGAAGAGAAGAAGGAAAAGAAAAAACCTGAAAAACAACCAATAAAACCTTAAAGTTATGGCGAGACACACCGGGGAGAACGAACAGGCGTTGAGGAAAATTCTGGACATGACCAGGCTGATTGGCATCGTGGTTTTGATCGCGCACTTTTACAATTATTGCTATGCTGCCTTCCACCTATGGGGACTAAGCAGTGCATTTAGTGACCAATTATTGGGCAATATTCTTAACACGGGATTGTTCGAAAACTTTCATAAATCAAAATTGATTGCGTTGGGTTTTTTGTTGATCTCATTGCTTGGTGCGAAGGGAAGAAAGGATGAAAAACTGAATTATAAAACAGCCTTCGCTTATATCATAACGGGCTTGCTGATCTATTTTTTCAGTTATTTGGCCTTACTACTGAAAATGGAATCAACCCATTTGGCGATGCTTTATATCGGAATCACCTCCATCGGTTTTCTATTGATATTATCGGGCGGCACCTTATTATCCAGGATATTTAAAAACAGGCTGACCAACAAGGATATTTTCAACAGGGAAAACGAGACCTTTCCGCAGGAGGAGCGATTCCTTGAAAACGAATATTCCATCAACCTCCCGGCCCGATACCAGCTAAAAAACAAGGTCCGTAGCAGTTGGAGCAACATCATCAACCCATTTCGTTGCGTGATGATCCTGGATACGCCTGGTTCCGGAAAATCTTACTTTGTGATTCGCCACATGATCACCCAGTATATCGCAAGGGGTCATCACCTACATTTCAGTTAGTACATCAACTTCAATTTGATGTTTTCTTGCACAACAATTTCCCCCGAGTTGATAATTTCATTATTCGAATGGGTGTTGTTTTTAGCTCCCCACAACAAGGCGACAAGCTTAACCGGGTTGTTTTTGAATACATTGCCAGAAATATCGACGTTAACAATCCCCCGGGTATTCAGCAAGATTCCATTTTCTTCTTTTGCTCCACAACCTGTAAACACACTGTTGGTTACCGTCAAATTTCCGCCAATGGTCGACTCGTCATAACCCCCTCTGTAATAGTCGATCACATTAGCGCTTACGTTTTCAAACGTGCAATCTTCAATAGTCAGGAACTCCACATTGTAATCGCCGGTATCGTCTGTTTCGCCTGACAATTCAATCCCGTTGTTGCAATTCGTGATTTCGCTACCAACAAAAGTGATGCTATCGGAAAACGATTCCTTGTACGCTTTCAGCACGTAATTAAAGTTGCTGATTTGGCAGTTTTCAACTTTTAGGTTGTACAAAGCCGACATGTTCTTTTCAAGTGTCGCGAAAGCATTGTTGCCCTTGTTGCCTTCCAACGATATATTCTTTAAATGTAGGTTTCCATTCGGGTTCAACTCAAACAGGGGACGATGTTGATCGCCCAAAAACACCAAGCTTACGTTTTCATCGGCATTCGCCGACTTCAAGGTGATTGGTTTTTCTATTTTTATTGATGACGCTAACTCGTATCTTCCCGCTTCCAACTCAATGATATCACCAGAAGCTGCTGCCTCTATCTGTGCCGACAAATCATCTCCCGCCGAGATTTTAACAACGCCAGGCTCCGCTTCAAGCCGTTCAGAAGGAAACCACCCGGCCCCATATTTACTCTGATCCAAAATATCGGAGTTTGTATCGGCAGCGCTGCACACAGCCCCGAAGCAATTCGCTTCTTCCCTGCTATTCCGAAAAAGATCGCTGGCTATTGTTTCGAAATCAAAGCCTCTGTACATTTCCACTTCACAGGCGCTGGCTGAAGGAATAAACAAATAGTCGGCAACTTTTGTCACAGAAAAGTCGCAGTAGTTAAAAGCCTCGGGCTTTCCATCGCCCCATTCGTTATTATTAATAAGATTACTTTCGAACTGAACACCGTCAATTCTATCGTAGGCCACGATGGGGGCCGAGGTATTTTCAGCATTATAAACGATGTTGTTGGCAACCACAGTTCTTTCGGCCCGGGCCGATCTAATTTCTGATGGAGGCAGCACATCTGCCTGTTCGATGTTGGCCCCAACACCAAAATGCAAGGGTGATTTGCAGTTTACCCAGGTGTTATGGGCCACCACTAAATCCGTTACCTGGTTGTAGCGATTAAGCGGCGATTTCGGGATCCCATTCATTACTGCCAAAGGTGCCCTGAAGTTGTCACCTTTAAGGTTGTAGAAATAATTGTTGACTACCCAGTGGCCGGTGTTTACAATGCGAATTCCACCGATATTGGTTGAATTGTCGTCGCCAATAAAGATGTTCCCATCGATCATGCAGTAGTTTCCGTGGCGCATCACCAAAGAACCTTCGCATTTATAAAAAATATTGTTGCGAAATTCGTTATAATTCGTCTTGCTCGAAATTACCTCTACCTCGCCATTGCAGCGATCAAACAAATTATTGGCCACAAGGGTGTTACTTGGTGACATGGAAGTTTCGCTATCGCCAATTTGCAAAGTTTCGCCGTGAGGGCCTCCTTTTCGCGGACGGGGACCAAAATGATTGTTGACTATCCGGTGGTAATTCTTAATACTCTCGTTGCCCTTTATCTGAACGCGCACCGTTGGCCCTGAATTTGATTTGCCGATGATGTTACAGTTGCTCAACTCATTGTGCCGGCCCCAAAATTCGACCCAATGGTCAGCCCATTCACGCTGTGGCTGATTGAAGTTGTCGATCACACAGTTGCTAAACGTACAATGGTTCGCTACCTTTCCTTTTAACCTGAAATCGACAATCGCGTTGGATGGTGTAAAGCCGTTTCGGAAATGGAGATCGCGAACAACTAAAAAGTCTCCACCAAATTTTAGCGACGACTGTCCTTCGATAAAAACTTTGCCCGGAGTTTCAGCCCTTAGCACGATGGGGTTTTCTTTTGTTCCATTGGCTGTAAATTCAATCTCGATATCGCGCCAAACCCCATTGGCAAGGACAATTTGAACACCGGGCGTGGCAGACAATATTGCTTTTCCGAGTTCGGCGTTGTCTTTAACCAAAACTTCGGTACCACTCCGGGGCGAAACACAGGAGAATAGGCTTAGAGCCAAAAGTATCAGGAAAAAGTTTTTAACTGTCATGACGATTTGATTAAGTATTGTTATTTGTTAGTCTTTTATAAATTTTACCACTGCGGTTCCGGGTTTACCTTTGTCGAGTACCAGTACGTACAGGCCCTGTTTCAGGTGTGTAATATCTAAATCGTTGCTCGACAGGTTTTTTTCAGATAGAATTTTTCTCCCAAATAGATCGTAAACGGACATTTCGTCTTGGCTATCAATCGATATTCCTTGAATTGTGATCGTTTCTGAAGCCGGATTGGGGGAGATTGTAATTTCAGGCACATTTAAACCCTGCTGACCGATTGATGTTGTATTGTCAATTTCCTTGATGCTGAAATCAGAAAAAAACAGTATTTCATCTCTCAGGTTATCAGCATCCGCCAAACTTCGGTATATTCCCCACTTGGGACGTAAAAATTCGGCATCTGTTTTCCAAGTCCGTATCGAATTATTCGTGTATTCCAGCAAGGTAGATTCATCTTCTACTTTTTTAATCGCTATTGAATAAGCTCCGTTTTCCGCAAAACGAACGGTTTCAATCACTTCCACCCAAGTACCTTTAAATGGCTCCAAATCAACTTTTTTAAGTGTAATTTGATTGGTCGATTCGGCATACCTCAGTTCAAGCTGATCGGGATTTCCTTTCCGGGCAGTTAGCGTAATGAGCGGCATACCCTCCTCCGAACCGCCGACCGCCTTTAGCTGATGCAGATGGGTAAACCCCGAGGATGCCTGAAAATCAGCATCCAACTTGAATTTCCACTTATACTCAACCGTTTCGTCAAGCGTGGCCAAAAGATGATCCGGAGATTTGTCGTAGGTTTTAATCTCATTCCGCTGCCGGTCAAAGTTGACACAGCGATCATTGTCAGGAGTTTTATGAATAAAAAACCGGAACACATAAGCATCTAACGCAGCATCAAACGCTTCATCGATGTGCCGCCCAAATTCCTGGTGGCCACAATCCGGCACCTCCACGGCATCGCCTCCCGAAGTAAGCACGGAAGATATTAGCTCATAAGTCTCGCCCGGACCATCTGCTTTCAGAATCACCTGCGAAAAAACATCGTACTGAACGAAGATGCATAAAAAGATCACGGGCCATACTTTTCTCGCCAGGTACCTTATACATCTATCTTCTAATTGAAATCTCATGGGTTCAAGTTATTATACGTTGTGCGCAACTATTACAGCACCAAAAACACCTGTTTTCCGAACGCTGTATTCTCACAGTAAACGATTAGGAAACGGTCAGATCATTGACACGTACTATTTACTAATAATCATTTTTGTCGCTACTCATCGGCTTGTGTGTCTTTAGCCATTCCTGTCCCTCTTTTGTCAGGAAAAAATCCATCCACATATAATACATTTTCTTGTTCTCGTCTACACTTACCCAATGACTCGAACCAATTGGAATATGCAGCAGGGAATACTGCTTAAACCGAACTGAAGCATTGTCGGCATGCACAATGACATCATTGTCGGACAGTCCTAAAAACAATTGATCGAGCATGGGGTGCTGATGAGCTCCCACTTCGTCTGGCCCCTTGGCCTCAACTGTTCCGAGCGAAACGCGTGGGACAATATCGGCGGGCAACACCGTTCTGCTAATCGTATTCGGACTTTTTATTTTTTCGGTATAGGGTTCACAGTCTTCAAACCGGGTAAAAAAGAGCTTGTATTTATTTTCTTCCGGGAAGTTTCGGAGATCTTCTAAATCTTGTGGCGATAATTTTTTGGTAAACTGCAAAAAATGCAATTTTTCTCCGGCAGGAACCTCAAACTGCAAGCTGCTAGTCTCATTCATGGGAATGGCAATCGACTCCGGCACAAGCTTGTGCGTGATCAAATCGGCATGGAGGATCCCGTTACCGCTGACAAACAAAAACATGGTGATACGCTCGTCGGACAATGCGACGGTTTGCGCGGTTGGCCCATGGTAAGCCAGGTGCTCAATCTTTGTATCAGCAATTTCACCTGCCAGTAATTCCTCTGAGAATATTTGCGTGCCCGACGGTATTTCCATCTGCAAATCCTGAACAACAATTTCAGGCGGTTTTGAGCATGAAAAACACGACATTGCAATAATTCCCAACGCGAAATAAATCGCTATGATTTTCTTTGATGAAAGCTTTAATACATTCATAATGTAACGATTTGACACTATTTTAGTCGATTGATAATCTCCAATGTCTCAGCACATTTACCGGTAATATAACCATAATTCTTTTCAGCGAGCACCTCATTCGGAAACAGTTGCGATCCCATTCCAACACAGGTAACGCCAGCTTCAAACCACTGCTTTAGGTTTTGTTCGGTAGGCGAAACACCACCGGTGGGCATGATGCTGGCATACGGCATGGGCCCCAAAACGCCTTTTACAAACTCAGGACCACCTACTGAGGATCCCGGGAAAATTTTAACCACTTCAGCGCCCAATTCGTGTGCGTGGCCAATTTCGGTTACCGAACCACAGCCCGGGCTCCAGGCTATTTTCCGCTTGTTGCAGACTTTTGCCGTTGCTTCGTCTATTAAGGGAGCCACCACAAAGTTAGTCCCCAGTGCAATGTACATGGCAGCCGTTGCGTCATCAACAATCGAACCTACTCCCATAATCATCTCGTGACATTCTTCGATGGCCCATTTGTTTAATCCCGCAAAAACGAGTGTTGCAAAATCACCGCGATTGGTGAACTCGAACACGCGTGCTCCCCCATCGTAACAGGCTTTTACAACTGCTTTACAAACTTCAATATCTTTGTGGTAGAATACCGGGACCATACCGGTTTCTTTCATTTTTAATGCGACTTCTATTCTTGAAAATCTTGCCATAATCTTATAAGTTTTCAGTTTTCAGCCACAGTTTCCAGTTTTATATGAAGTTAACCTTTTGCCAACTGCAAACTGTGACTGAACCCCCGATTGTTAGCGGTCAACGCGTGCGCTTCCGCCACCGATTATTTTTTCTACTTCCGATAATGTTGCCATCGTGGTGTCGCCTGGAGTTGTCATCGCCAATGCTCCGTGTGCGGCGCCATATTCAACGGCTTTTGCCCCGTCGTTAAACTCAAGGAAACCATAAATTAAGCCCGAAGCAAAGCTGTCGCCGCCGCCGACACGATCCATTATTTCAAGGTCTTCGCGGTGCTGTGCTTCGTGAATCTCGCCTTCGGAGTAACAAATTGCCCCCCATGAATTTACGGTTGCCGTTTTTACGGTCCGCAATGTTGTGGCAATAACCTGAAAATTAGGAAACTCCTTTACAGCCGTTTTTATCATGCCTTTGTAGCCCGACAAATCCAACTCACTTAGATTCTCATCGTTTCCTTCGATTTTCAGTCCTAAGCAAGCTGTGAAATCTTCCTCATTGCCAATCATTACATCCACATATTTGGCGATCTCCCGGTTTACTTCCTGTGCTTTTGCTTCGCCGCCAATGGCTTTCCAAAGCGACGGACGGTAGTTTAAATCGTACGAAACAATCGTGCCGTGCTTTTTGGCGATTTTTACTGCTTCGATTACGGTTTCCGCAGCGGTTTCAGAAAGGGCTGCAAAAATACCACCCGTGTGCATCCAACGAACACCCAATGTTCCGAAGATGTGTTCCCAGTCAATATCACCAGGTTTTAATTGAGAGGCTGCGGTATTCCCGCGATCAGAAACACCTTTCGCACCGCGAATGCCAAAACCTCTTTCGGTGAAATTCAGTCCATTACGGACATTTCGGCCACAACCGTCGTAGTCAACCCACTTAACAAACTGGGTATCCAATCCGCCTTGTAACATAAAGTCTTCAACCAAAGCGCCTACTTCGTTGTTGGCCAGTGCTGTTACAATGGCTGTTTTCTTGCCGAAACACCGTCTTAACCCACGGGAAACGTTGTATTCGCCACCACCCTCCCAAGCTTTAAACTGACGGGCTGTTCTTATCCGTCCTTCTCCCGGATCGAGTCGAAGCATGACTTCACCAAGCGAAACGCAATCGTATGTGCATTCTGATTTTGATTTGATTTTCATTTTTGCCATAACTATTTTTTTATTTTACAAACCACAATTTAATCGCCATTACCCCAATGGCAAGTATCATAATCAGCTTGATCCATTTCTCCCCTTTTTTCATGGTAAAATGGCTTCCCAGGTAGCCTCCTGTCGAGGTTCCGATGGCCAGGGTCAGTCCGACCTTCCAGTTGATTGCGTCGTTCAGAATAAAAACTACAACCGACGAAAGACTAAACAGGAGCGCCACAAAAACCTTTACACTGTTGGCATACAGAAGTGTTAACTGATTTATTCGCGTTAAAATAACAATCATCAAAAAGCCGATTCCGACGTGAATAAAGCCACCGTAAATACCCACAAAAAAGAAAAGAACAAGGCTCGCAATCCGGCTTTTAGCGCTTAGCTCTTTAATCTGTGATACTGTTGGATTGTTCTTTAAAAGAATTGTTATTCCCACCACTACCATTACCACAGACAAGATCCGATTAAATATTTTATCATCCAGCTCAAGGGCCAGCATCGACCCCAACAATGAGCCAACCACCGCAATTAGTGCGGCGTACCAACTGTATGGGTGTACAAAAACGCCTTTTCGTGTAAAGTTCGACACGGCTACAATATTCTGCGCAATAATGCCGATGCGATTTGTACCGTTTGCAACCACCGGAGGAAGGCCCAAAAAAATCATGATTGGCAATGTCAACAAAGATCCGCCTCCCGCGACTACGTTCAAAAATCCGGCGAAAATCCCAGCGAGGCTTAAGCCCACCAGTTCAAGCAAATTTAATTCTGTCATATTCACAAAAAGAACAGCCGGATACAATCAAGTATTTTCAATAAAACCATCGTGTAGCCGGCTGCTAAAACTTCATAAACCAAATTACGCTAATATGGTCTACGAAAAATATAAACCACCATTAACATCAATATTGGCTCCGGTAACAAAAGTCGATTCATCAGACAATAAATACGAAACCAAATCGGCAACTTCGCTTGCTTCGCCCTCGCGGCGAAGCGGAGTACCGGCGGCTACTTTAGTCCTCACGTCGTCTTTTGTAAAGGTATCGTGAAATGAAGTTGCAATCATTCCAGGGCACAGCGCATTGACCCTGATGTTTTTAGGCCCCAATTCTTTCGCCATGCAACGGGTGAATGTCATTACCGCTCCTTTTGAAGTGGCATAAACTGTTGATTCGGCACCGCCTCCGTCGCGGCCTGCCTGCGAAGCAAAGTTTACAATTGAGCCACCTTCGGTCATCAACGGTGCAACGGCTTTGGTAAGCAGGAAGCAGGTTTTAAGATTAATATCCATGACAAAATCCCAAAACTCAACATCGATTTCCTCCAGCGTTTTTCTGGCAACCAATCCTCCGGCAACATTGACCAAACCATCAATTTTGGCTCCGAAAGCGTTTGTTGTTTCAGCAACGAACTTAACAACATCTTCTTCCCTGGTCATATCGCCCTGCACCAGGATTGCTTCAGCGCCGATCTCTTTCACCATCTTCAAGGTTTCTTCTGCTTGCTTGGAACTTCCAAAATAATTGATGGCCAATTTCGCGCCAGAGCGTGCTAATTTTAAAGAAACCTGACGACCAATATCTCGCACTCCGCCTGTGATTACAACGACTTTTCCCTGTAAATCCATAACTTCTAAAAGTTCTATATTCCTAAAGCCTGGCCTCCTCCAATCTGGATAGTTTCGGCTGTTATAAACGACGCTTCGCTGCTTGCCAGGAAAGCAACCACTGAAGCAACTTCTTCCGGTTCTCCAAGTCGACCTAACAAAATACTGTTTTTCCAGGATGCAAATACTTCCGGTTTAGATTCTTTAATGGCAGCGTGGAAAGGCGTATCAATTGTACCTGGCGATACCGCGTTTACTCTAATTCCATATTCGGCTAAATCTTTTGCCAATGCCCTTGTTATGGCGTGAACTGCCGCTTTTGAAGTACCGTAGACACCAGCTCCCGGTCCTCCTGCATTCCATGCAGCATTCGATGTGTAGTTGATGATAGAAGCATTTTCGCTGTTTTTAAGGAAAGGAATGGCTGCGCGTGAAGCAAAAAATACTGAATCAAGGTTTAAGGCCATTACTGATCGATAAAACTCGGTTGTCATCTTTTCAAAACGTTGTCGTCCGCCCAATCCTCCGGCATTATTTACAAGCACGTCAATTTTACCATATTTTTCACCAATCACTTTGAAGTTGGAATTTACAGCCTCTTCGTTTGTAACGTCAAATCCATAGTATTCAGCAGTAATACCCTCCTCAGAAAGCGCTTTTACTCTTTCAGCTCCGGCCTCGTCCTCAATGCCATTTAATACTATGGTGTAACCATCTTTTCCTAACCTTTTGGCTACCTGAAAACCAATTCCCCCAGTTGCTCCGGTAATCACTGCTACTTTTTCTTTTGAATTCATTTTTCTATTTTTTAAAATTTTAGATATTTTGATCTATAACTATCCTACTGTTTTGATTTCTCGGGCAAACAAGTAGATTGCACCGATGCTAAGTGGAACGAACAAAGCGATTACGGCAAATACTGGTGCATAACCATATGCCGCGACTACTCTAGGTATCATTTCATTCATTACAATAACCGAAAATACACCAACCATTCCGCCCAAACCTGCAAGAGAACCAACTGATTTGCCACTAAATAGATCACTTGGCAATGTTTGAACGTTACCAATTGCAAACTGAAAACCAAACAACACGGCAAAAACAATTAATACGAAACGAAGTGCGGTATTTCCAAATAATATGGTAGCCACTAAGCCGAGTACCATAATAATTCCGCCAATTACAATGGTTATTTTTCGCCCTTTATCCACAGAGTCTGTCTTTCCAATAATTACTCCTGAAACATAACCGCCAACAACACTTCCAATGGCTGCACCAACATACGGCACCCAGGCAAACATACCAACTTCTTTCACGTCAAAACCGTAAACATCGAACAAGTAAATGGGCATCCAACCTACGAATAACCACCATATTGGTTCTAAAAAGAAACGACTTACCACTACTGACCAGGACTCTTTGTGAGAAAGTATTTCCTTCAACGATAAACCTTTTGTATCATCGTCTGATTTTTGGTCTGCCTCGCTCTGTCCTTCCAGAATGTACAGGCGCTCCGTTTCAGTTAACCAGGGATGTTTTTTAGGCCCCACTTTATTGATCCACAACCAGGGAATAATCCACAACAGCCCAAGTGATCCCACTATTAAGAAGGTTCCCTTCCATCCTAACCACACAAAAAGGTAAGCAATGATAATTGGAGCAATAACAGAGCCAATTGAAGCTCCCGCATTAAACAGCCCCTGCGCAATAGCACGCTCTTTTATCGGAAACCATTCTGCATTGCTTTTCACCGCCCCCGGCCATGCCCCGGCCTCCGAAATCCCCAGTGTACTGCGAAAGAACAAAAGGCCGCCTAGCCCGCGCACCAGAGCATGTCCCATGGTAGACAACGACCAAATGCCAATTGAAAGGACAAAGCCGATGCGGGTACCTACTTTATCGAACACCTTACCTGAGAAAAGTTGGCCCAATGCATAAAATATCATAAATACATTTAAAATACGGGCGTAGTGAAGTTTGGTTAAACCAAGCGTTTGAGCAATAGAGCCTTCTACATCAGCACCTCCCCACATGATTGACAATGCGCTTCGGTCGATATAATTAATTACTGTGGCAAAGAAAATTAATCCGATAATCCACCAACGTAATCCTTTTAATTTCATAATTTCTATTTTTTATTGCCGAAATAGGAGACTGCTGTTCCATCCAAAAAATCTTCGCGTACGGGACTAAAAACATCGATTAAAATACCGGCTTCAAGGCAGACCGCCGAGTGCAGCAAGTTAGGAGCAATGTAAACGCCTTCCCCTGCTTCAATCAAGCTCTTTTCTCCATCAATGGTAAATTCGAACTTACCCGCGACACAATAAGTCGCTTGGGTATGAAAATGCTGATGCGGTGAACCGACGGCTCCTTTTTCAAACTTTACTTTCACCATCATAATCTGGTTATCCCATCCTTGAAACTGACGTAATACGCCTCCTCCAAGATCTTCCCAATTCTCACTGTTCTTAATAAATTTTTCGCTTGCCATAATCTCTTATTTTATTCTGTTACTAACTTGTAATTGCCTTGCCACCTTACTGGTTCTCCATCTAATCTCAGCTCATTATTTTCCAAGCTGGAAAAAGTCAGGTCGAGCAAGAGTTGTATTTTAGTTCCATCTTTTAAATCAAGCTGCACCGCTACGTTTTCGTCTGCTCCTTCAATTAGTTGAAGAGATTGGACTGACCCTTCAGAATGCAAAACCGACTCGCTAACAGGATTATAATTCCCATGTAGCTCGTACACCGCAACCAGTTTTCTATCTTTCGATTTAGGAAACCGGAGCAGCATTCCCATTTGATTTCTTAAGTTATAATCGGGATCGTTGGCCCCCAGGCGGGTAACAAAGAATTCTGTTTCAGAATCGGTAATTGCTGACAGGGTATAAAAACCATTGTCCTTCATCCAGGTTATCCGTGCGGTTACCGGAAGGTTTGTAGCCCTGGCATCCACAATGAGGTGCTGGTAACCATTTTCCTCCCCCAACACGGTGTATCGATCTAATCTCGTATAGTCAAAATTGGCATCCAGTATCTGCCCGTTAAAATATACCGGCAGATCCAGTTGCGAACTGGAACTATTCTTTACATTAAACAGGTCTATGAGATAGGTCCGGCCGTTTACTTCGAACAAGGTCAATGTTCGGTTTAACTTTGCTCCCTCGTAGCAATTCTCGTCGGTTGCCGAAACGATCTGAAGATCCGGATTTTCGAGATCTGCAAAAATCAATTGCGGACTATGCTCTTCTGCCGGCTTGAGTTTTCCGTTAAAATTGGATTGCTCGTCAATAACCAACGTATTGTGGGCCACTGTCTGTTTTGCCCAACTATCGTTCTGGGGCAAATACCTGCCTCCTTCTTTGGCGACAACATTTAAAAAGCGTGCCGCGCCATAATCAGGCATAACTTCTTCTCCTTTGTCGTACAAAACAATTCCCAGCCGATCGAAATGTCCGTGCCCCATTCCCTGCGAACTGAATTTAAAAAGAAGCGAAGTCTGGTCGTCATTAATGCCGGTCCTCAAAAGCGCCAATCCTCCGCTGTCGCCATCCTGTCCATCGCGAATAATCATTGATTTTCTTGAAAATTCTTCAGCTTTACCTTCTGCAATATCTTTTGCCACTGCAAGGCCTTCCTCACTAATCATCACCTTTCCATGGTACTGTGCAATATCGAGCAGGCTTTTATCTCCTGTCAATTTATACACGATATTGGTGCCGAAAATCAGTTCAGGAGTTAACCACGACTTTTCTTTAATCGCATCGTTTATCGGATAGAACCTGCCGTCAGCATTCGTCAATTGCAAAACAGTATTTACTGCTTTTATTAGCACCCCATCTTTATACTCAAATATCTTCAGTCCCGGCACATTATTTTCCAGGGCTTGTGCAAAAACGATAAATGGCAGAAGTGCGTAACGCTGATAATACGGGCCTTCGGCATAATAGCCATCGGGCGAAAACAGTTCGTCAATTTGTTTCAGGAAACCCCCTGAACCATCTATTTTTGTACTGTACAGCGCTTTTTTAACTAAAATCGAATCGCCCAAAACCATTCCGGTCATCCCTACGCCAGCAACAGCCCACGTACCATGATTATGGACACGGTCGAACGAATATTTGTCTTCTTCGGTAAAAAACAAGACAAGTTTTCTAAATAGGTTTTCTTCAATATTATACCGCTCTTCGGCTGAAAGAAATTCGAGAATACAATCGTATGCCTGGATGGTATAAACCAACCACACCGATTCGTTTAATCCTTGCCAAAACAATTTACCAGGCGCCTGATTTTTCTGCATGGGGTGAATTCCCAGCGTGGGATAAAGCTCAGCATATTCGATCAGCATATCACGCACAAAAACGGCATACTTTTGATCACCGGTCAACTGGTATACAACCCCGGCATTATACATTTCAAGATAATTTTTCTTGTGCTTTTCATGGGTATAGCCACCACCCGGGTCTTTCGGAAACGGAACCACAATCCCCGCCCGGATGCCTTCGTCAGCAATCAATTTAGCTTCATCAAACGATGACTGGAGCAACGGGTATTTCGCTAGTCCATCAACGAGATCGGGCACTGCTGATTTTTGCAAAATCAACTTTGGAAAACCATCATTTTGGCTTGTTTTAGTTTTGTGTTCCTGACAAGAAAAAAGAACAACAAAAACCAAGAGCGATAGATAGGTGCATATTCTGTTCATTATCGTGTTATTTTATAAGTTTTACAGCGTATCGGTTTTGCGGATTGCGTATTTCAACAATTAAAAAGTGGGGGAAATGACTTACGCTTTGCTCAAAATTTTGAGCATAAACCTTAGACGTTGACAAGATTTTTTCATCCACAGAAAATATGGAGACGGTGTGCTCCGCTTTCTTGTCAAAGTTGACTATTAAAGCCCCGTTGTCAATCATTATTTTGTGAACCGGCACGTTTCGGGTTTGCGTATACGTTGGCACATCGTAATTAGCGCCCACATCGCCTTTTACCAATGGGAAATTGGTTTTCATGGCATTCGACAACTGATCGCAACCGGCATCTTTTCCGGTTTCAGGTCGAGCTTGTCCGTCAATGTCTACCATCAACGAATCGAAAGCCCCCAAAAACGCTGCCCCAATTGCCGGGTTTTCGCTGGTTGGCACTTGCAACCTTCCACTCAAGACCATGGGCATTTCAGTTTGTACGAATCCGTCTGCAGCAATCCCAATGGCATCAACATCGGTGTAGATTCCCTTCCAGCTTACACCGTCAGCCGAATCATAATCTTTCACAAGCTCACGTCCTTCTCTCGAAACGACCAAGTTGTTTTCGATGAGCGAATTAATTGGAGCCAAAGACTTTTCGTTATCTACGTCTGCGCCAATTGCAAAAGGCTCTTTACAGTTGACGATTGTGTTAAACCCAATTCTAGCATCGTCGACCTGTCGGTAGCGGTTGGCAGGAGAATTTGGGACTCCGTTTGCCAAACAAATGGCCGCGCGATAGGACGTACGTTCCAAATCCTGAAGATAATTGTTAAAAGCCCGATGACCAGGCCCAATTAACCGAATCCCGCCACACTCTTTTTCCTGATCACCAAAAAAGTAATTACCATAAACCCAGCAATCGGAACCATGACGAAGGGTTAATGTACCTTCGCAACGATCGAATGTGTTGTAACGGTAATGATTTCCAACTGATTTATTTGAAATGATTTCTATTTCACCGTCGCATTGGTCAAAAAGGTTGTGCTCTACGGTGCAATTCGAACTGTAGCTTTCCCAGTCGCTGGTTCCAATGCGAATGGTTTCGCCTCCATTGACGCCCAAATCTTCGCGTGGACCAAAATAATTGTGGTCGATTAAATGGTAGTCGGGCGTTTCGTCGAGCCAGACCACAAAGGTGGCACCGGAGTTTGTTTTTCCCGAAAAGCTGCAATGATCAACGCGGTTGTATGTTCCATAGAGCGAAACGTATTTTGTATCCACCGTTTTATCCTTCGGATTATAATCGATAACCGAAACATTTGTCAAGCGGCAATTGTGTGCCAATGTTTTTGAATCAGTGCGAAAAGAAACAATTGAGCCGCTTTCCGTAACCTCCCCACCACGAAAAACGAAGTCGCGAACCACCAACCAGTTTCCGCTAATTTCGATACGGCTGTTACCGGCAAAAATGGTTTGGCCAGGAGTCGCTGCTCCAAAAACAATAGGTGCGGATTGTGTCCCCTCACCCTTAAATTCAAGTTCAAGGTTGTTCCATTCTTGCGCAGCCAGCAAGACCGTATCGCCTGGCATTACATTAGCCACGGCGGCTTCGAGCTGACTTTGTGAGCTCACAAGGTAAACTTCAGCTTGCGTGGGTAGCGTTACCCATATCATTAAAATAATTATAATGCAATATTTTGCCATTTTAAATCTTTATTAACCGATGAATGGAACTGTTTGCAGCTCCTGCTCAACGCCTTGATGTGATCTTGTGCTGTTCATTATAATTTCACAGTATCGCCGGGCTTTACCACCACCCCATTGATCTCTACTGACTGGATTCCGCAATTGGTTGCTTTAATTTCTTCTTCCTGAACTTTCAACCATACATCAGCTTTCGAATTGATGGACAAGTTCCTTCCATCTATCTTTATTTCCGACGCTTCGAACAAAAGGTAATCATCGTTGCTGTAAATTATCTGTCGCGCATTTGTCTTTATGTTCTCCGGGCTATTTTCTGCACCCACGATATTCCAGTCATCCGCCTTAAATTGCGCATAATCGTCAATCAACAAGCGTTCGTCAAAATCTTCAAACGGAAATAAAAGTGTCGTCCACGAAGTTTGTCCCCGGAAGCTTTTTTGAAATACCACGCGCCCTTTTCCACGAGCTGAGGCCTTGGCAGTTTTATCGGCGGGTCCGTCCAACTCTACGATTTCCAAACCTGCGCCATTCGAAAAAACAGAGCGAATGTGTCGGCCTTTTTTTTCTTCATCGTAATGTCCCTGCCACACCTGTTGCGTGGTATGTTCGGTATTGTTGGCATGAAATTTATCATTCACAATCCAGAAGCCGTCTTTAACAAAGATCACCGTACGGTAGCTCGATGTTCCGTTGTCTTTATTGCCATCGTGCGAACCGATAAACAAATCAAAATCGTCGGTTGTTTTCCAGGCGATCACTTGTGGATCGGGCAGCACATGGAATCGGCCAAAACCACTGCCTCCTTTATTTCCGGTCCATTGGCGGCCCTGCGGAACAGAATCGACCAAAGCCACGCTTTTTACCCAGGAGTTTTTAAACTCGGGCAGGTCGTTCAGATAATACCGGACCTGATAGTTTGGTAATATCATATTCCCAAAGGCACAGGCCTGGATCCCCAACATATCGCCATGCTGGTGATCGGGTTTTTCGTGCGACAAGCCAGCGCTGATAATCATATATAGATCATCGTTGTTCCAGCCCTGGCGCATGATATAATAGCCGGTTTCGGGAAGTGCACACGACTCCAATTGAGGTTTCTGTTTCTTCACCGAGTTTAAACTCGCCAACTGTTCGGGCTTCAAAAACCAGTAATAATCCGATGCCACTGTCGACGAGGCAAAATAAGCATAGTCGGGTTCGCCAAAAAGCACTGCTCCCAAGGCCATGGTCTTGTCAATCTCATTCATCTCGGCCCAGGGCGAGCCAGTATCGTCTTGTAAAACAGGTGCCTTTTTATTGGGCATGGCAATTTTTAGCAACACATCGAAAAGCCCTTTTATTCTTGTTTCCCAGATCGGGTTTAAGTCAATCTCGTTTAAATATGCCAGCTGGTAGGGGTAAAAGTAGTTTTCAATATCGTCGATGTGGTAATGCACCGTCCGCTCAAATTGAAAACCATCGGCATAAATTTCGTTTTCAAGGTGTTCTTCCAAACGTTGCAACGAAAGGTTTTTCCACTGGTCAGCACCTGTTATTTCTGGAAAAAGAAACGACAACATGGCCAATGCGCTCATTCCTCGGGTTTGGTGGTTTCCTTCGGTATAAACCGGGTTATGATGGTACAATTTCGCGGCTGTATGCAGAAAAGTGCGAATCATTTCCAGCTGTTGCTCCTTAGAATATTCATCTGAGGCCAAAAGTATTTGATGTGTTTGCAACCAGTTAAACACCCGATTTCCGGCCCGATAAGATTCATAAGCCCCATTTCCGTCTTCGATGGTTTCAAATTGATTGTTGTTGAACGCGGCGTTTAATGATGCTGCCTGTTCCGGAATGTAATCCAAGTATTTTTTATCATCCTTGTAGTGGTACAAAAAGGCGATACTGCCAGCCTTGTGCTGCCGTGTTAAATGGCGGTAAGGATACGATGTCACCGTTTCTCCCTTCAGGTTTTCAAAACCAATCTGCCATTGTGTTGTGGCGGGATACAATTCGAGGTGTTTTGCGGCCTCTTTACGGTGGAATTCTTCGCGTCCCGAATACGTTTTGTTGTATTCCGCAAATCGATCTTCAAAATTATTCCAATCAAAAAAGTATCTCTTCGCAAACTGTTCCTTAAAGTAGGCGGCCAGTTTATCAAGCGCCCTTTCGGTTTCACCTTTCTGATAAAGTTGCTGAATGTCCTGAAGCTCATGGATGCTTGAATCAAGCAGACCAACCAGTTCCGAATTACTCAAGACATGATCAAACGGAACCTCCTTCAATTGCGCATAGGCACCAATTGAAAGTAAGAGCGTGAGATATAAGCATACAGATTTTAACATCGATTTAATTTTATCTTAACCAGTTTCGAACGATCGCAAGGTCTCTTTCCATGGCCTCATTTACGTCTGCAGCTGGTTTTGTTAGTTTTGGCGTGCCTTTTTCGGTACCGCCCAGGTCATATTCAAAGTGCATGGTAAACCGAACTTATCACGTGATGGAATGTCGAACAACCAATTAGCCCGTGACATATACCGCGTCTTGTATTATCGTGCTTTTCTAACAATCGTCAATTTTCAATGCAATAACCTTATTACCTATTAATTGAGGTATAATTATTAAGTTGCGTTTTTTTATAAAATCAAAATCGGCGAGAAAATCGCTTTTATTCTCCAATTTGTATAACAATTTCTTATTGCCTTGTTCCAGCATAAAAAGTTCAGAATTCCAAGACAACAAATAGTTGTTTTTCAACTTTTTTATACCATCAATATTGTCAGATAAATCAGTTGCAATTATTTTCGTTGTTTTATCAGCAAGTGAAATAGAAAGAAGATTTTCAGCACCTCCGTTACCGACCAAAAGGTGTTTGTTCTCAATCAATAATCCATTTGAGGAGTCAATTAAACTGTCGGAATACCACACTTCACTTTTTTCGTTCTTTATTCGATGAATACAAGGCTTAAAGGTATCTGAGATATAAATTGTTCCATCTTTATCTACAGCAATATCATTTAGGAAACTTGCTCCAACAACAGGAATCCGTTTTTCAATTTCTTGGTTTTCAATATCCACAATAACCAATCCATCCCGTTCTACAATGTAAAGTTTATCGTTAAAAATGGTTATTCCTGTTGGATTATGTAGGTAATCTATCCATCTAAATTCCTGCAGATTGCCATCCATATCAAGTTTTGAAATACACTCATTGCGCAGGGTGTCGGCTTTTTTCAGGAATCCACTTTCATCGTTAAAATTGCTTACATACAAACAGTGGCGTATGGAGTCAAACACAATAGATTCTGGCGCTAAAAATACTGATTCTGTTTCCCATACTTTGGTCACTTGGCAGTAAATATCTGTATATAACAACGTAATTAAGAGAAAGGGGGCAAATCCTAAAACCATCTTACCATTGAGTCTTAGTTTCTTCATTATTATTTCATTTAATGTGTATGTTGAGCTATCCTACATGAAACACAACATGCTTCTAATGATCATCTTCTTGTGGATTCAGGCGAAATATCTACAAACCAACGATCCGTTCTAAATGGAGAAGCAGGTAAACCCGAATTATTATAAAGGTTAGGCACTGAGGTGTTACTGAATCCAAACCGGACGGCGACAGGATTTCTGACGGTTTTGGCTCCAACCTCTATTTTAGCTCCCTTAATATTCGCCTCCGCCGGATAAAACTGCTGATCCGCTCCAGCTACTTCAAAACCAACTAGTTTTTCACCTTTCATCTGTAAGCCATCTTCCGCGTAATCGAAAGACAACTCGATTTTGCTACCTTTTATCTTCATACCTTGATAAATTGGTCCACTATGTACTAGATGCTCTCGGTTGTATGTTTCTGATAATGCCCATAGTGCCAGCCGATGCCCAACAACCTGCTTGTTTCTTGGGTGTATATCTTCTGGATTTCCGACATCAGTTGTAACCACCATTCCGGTATTCGGTATATTCATGGCTTGTAACTGTTGCTCACGAATTAAAGCAGCGGTATACGGCTCATTGTAGCGAAAAGGTGCAATCTGTACGTAAAAAAAAGGAAATTCATAGCCCCATGATTTTCTCCAGGCGTTGATCATCAATCCCATTAAATGAGAATAGCCAGAAATATTATATCGGTTTGATTCACCTTGATACCATATGTTCCCGGCAATTTGATAAGGGATCAAGGGGTGAATCATTGCGTTAAACATTGTACTCACATTTTCGATTGGCCATTTGGTAGCTATTTGGGCAGATTCATGAGCAACAGGATCCTTGTAAATAACATCCTTGGGAGTCCATAATTCAATTGATGTACCTCCCCATGTTGATTCAATTAATCCTATGGGTACATCCAGCTCTTGATGCAATTCCCGACCAAAAAAATAACCGACAGAACTAAACCTTCTCATGGTTTCGGGAGAGCACTCCACCCATTGCCCAATGCAATCGTTTTGTGGTTCATCAGCCTGTGCTCGTTGAACTTTAAATAAACGAATATTGGGATAGTACGCTGCTGCAACTTCCTCATTCTCGTTAAGCAACCCGCTTCCCGCTGTAAACCCCATATTAGATTGTCCGGTGCACAACCATACTTCACCTATCATCACATTATCAAACGTAATAGTTGCACTCCCGGAAACAGTCAATGTATAGGGTCCTCCTGCTTCTGGCGTACTTATTTCCGTGGACCAGTTCCCTTCTTTATCTGTCTTTGCTGCATATCTTTTATCAGACCAGCTACCAACAATTGTCAATTTCTCACCATAATTAGCTGTTCCCCATATTTTGACGTAAGCATTTTGCTGCAGAACCATGTTATTACAAAATATGGAGGGCAACTGTATCGTTGCTTGAGCATTAAATAGCACAACAAAAACAAAAGCTATTGAAAAAAACATTTTATTCATAATGCATATTTTATTTGATTTTACGAGTGCCAGTCTTTTCATGTGATACTACCCTCATCCACAATTCTAAATTGTTTTCTTTTTCAATTCCGCTAACAACATTCAGAGTTATAACCCACATTGAACTTTTCTATAATAAAATTTAAGTACTCCTTAAATTAACACGGCAAAAACAGACGGTTTGAGAAAATCTCATAGCAATACTCATAGCTACAACATTACCTTTAGGGAGTAAGACCGAGTTTCCTCTTCAACGGTAACTATCTTAACTCCATAGCTTTTTGTATTTTGAAAAACGCAGTAAGTACCTTCATTAGAAGTCTGCAAAATTTTTCGCCCATCTACCGTCCAAATAGAGACATTTCTAGTTCCATTAGAAGGAAATTCAATCGTTATCCCATCGAAATGTGAGAACACTTTTATGTCTTTGACCCTAGTTTTCTCCACAGATGTCGTAACGGAATAATCTGATCCAACATCTTCTTTTACAAGAGGTTTATTGACTATCATGCCATCTGAGTTTTGATCACATCCAACATCACGACCATTTTGTGGCCTCGATTGGCCTTCAATATCTGTTTCAACTTGCTCCATGCTCGTGGTTCCGGCTCCAGTAGCAACACCATTAGCGACGGGCCGATAAAATTCTCCTGAGTCATCGATCTCAATCTCCGCATTCGTCATGCCACTAACTTGAGAAATTCCTAGTTCATCGCCTTCATAAATGTTACCATCCCAGATAATTCCAGTGGTGATATCATAGTCTTCGATCACTGAATAGCCAGTTCTTGCTTTAATCAAATTGTTCACAATGTAGCTATCTTCTGGGGGTAATGTTTTGCTCGCATCTTTTCCTGCTCCAATAGCGAGCGACTGTTTACAGTTAATAATTGAATTGAATCCTATTTTCACCTTCCTAACTTGATAATAGCCTGACACAGGGGAGTCTGGTATTCCATTTACCAAGCAGATCGCGGCTCGATACGATGTGCCGTTCAAATCTTGCATATAGTTATTGTACACCTCATGTCCCTCACCAATTATCCGTACACCTCCTGAATTTTTGTTAACTCCCCCAAAGAAAAAATTGCCATAAACCTTACAATATGAACCATGTCGAAGTGTTAAAGACCCATTGCAATTCCTGAAAGTGTTGAATCGATAATGATTCCCGACTGACTTATTTGAAATAATCTCCACTTCTCCATCACATTCCTCAAAAAGGTTATATTCAACAATGGTGTTTGAAGAGTATTCAACCCAGGTACTAGTTCCGATGCGGATTGTTTCTCCTCCATTCGCTCCCAACTCAGGTCTTGGACCAAAATAATTGTGGTCAATCAAGTGGTTATCTGGGATCTCATCCATCCATACGACTAATGTAGTGCCCATATTGACTTTCCCTGAAAATGAACAATGATCGACACGATTGAAGGTGCCGTAGAGTGAGACCCACTTAGAGTCAACGTTTTTATCAGCAGGATTATAATCCTTAATGGTCACATTCGTTAATCGGCAATGATGAGCGAGTCTCGATCCATGGCGAAACTCAATTACGCTCCCTGAAGCGTTCCCTCCAATGAATTTAAGACCTTCAACCTTAAGATATTCTCCAGCAATATCCAAGGTAGAAGTGCCCGTTAGAACCGCTTGCCCCAAAGTTCGAGGCCTTAATGTTATAGGATTATTTTCCGTTCCAATCCCTTCGAATACAATATTCTGATCCGACCAGATCTTATCAGCCATTACTACAACATCTCCAGGTTGCAAGGTAGACAAAGCTGCGATATCATCCGCAGAATATACGTTGTACTCCGTTGCATTAACCCAATAACAGCAAAACTGGAGTACAGTACCTAACGTCAGTATTAATAATTTTCTATGATGGTTTTTCATAATCAAAAATCGAAATTACCTTAATTTCATTCAATCACTCTGTTCTCTTTTAAGAAACTAATTATGGATCGATTGATCATTGAATTGTCCTCTCGGGAAAATTTCCCATGGGCCCCACCTTTTACAGTTATAAATTGAGAAACAACTCCGGAATCTTTCAATTTCCCATACAGCATAACTGACTGATTGTAAGGAACAATTGGATCGGCATCACCATGAACAATAAACACCGGAGGGCTATCCGCATCAACATACGAAATCGGAGAAACTGAAGCTGCAAATCCCACACTATTTTTACCTGTTCCCAACCATTTCAGAACCGAACTGTAGTTCCACATTCCCTTTGGTGCTAGTGTCAAATCAGTAATCCCATACTTATTAATAATTCCTGCGATTCTAAATGGTGTGTCGACTTTAACGCAGCCATTGTCAAACAGCGAATTATGATTCAGAAGACCTGCCATCAAAGCCAAATGCCCTCCAGCCGATCCGCCCATGAAAATAATATTCTGGGTATCAATATTGTATTTTTCAGCATGCCTGATCATGTATAACAACGCACAACGAACATCTTCAACAGCGGCAGGAGCAGGAGCAATGTCAACTAAGCGATATTCAATATTGGCTACGGCAAACCCATTTTCAAAAAAGTTGTTGAATCCCCTCTGTGATTCCTTCTCGCCATGATTCCAGCCTCCACCGTGAATGTTTATGACCAGGGGCGTTGGTTCTTTCGAACACCTATTGTAATATACATCCATTCTTCCCTGCCACCCTTCAACTTCCTTATAAACTACGTCAATATCGTCCTGATAATCATCTGGGATATCGACTCCGTATTTTGTTTGTTTGCCCAGGGTGTTTCCACCCAAGGCCAACAAACAAAGTATAACTACAACATACTTCATATAGCAAAAAATAAATTTCATAATCCTATGGTTACTCGTTACCTCCAATCGTTGTTGCGTCTATTGCATTTTTTAACTTCCCATTAACTACCATAAATGAATCGAAGTTGAATTCTGCTTTTTCAAGAGGCTGGTCGCTTGATGTCCTGAACTGTATTCTGAATGTTTTCAAGTTGTAAATACTGAACAAATCCGACGAATATGGCTCAGCGCTGCCTCCAGAACGGAACTTCAAATCCTTCATCCTCCATGCAAACAATTGCCAACCCTCACCATAGTCTCCGCTATTCAACCTCTTCACATAATGAGTTCCTCTATCTCTATCAACACCTTCGACGGAAGATGCCAAATCACAATAAAAGACAAAATAGGGATTTGTGTTATTCGTGTGAATCCACATGTGAACCCACGGATCATCAAAATCACTAAGATCAATCAGATTATCTTCGCCTTTATAGTAGAATTCGCTATATGTGCTTCCGCCATTGTTGAATTGACTCTGATCGTAATCAATATTCAAGCTGGCATAGAACGTTCCTTCCGGAGCGTTAACCGCCACATTACCATTTAGGCCAGTCTCGTAAATCGGCAAAATATCCTTCTTTTTCACAAATGGATCGCCTTCAAATGCTTCGAAATTTTCCAGCATCCGTTCCAATTTTGTAACCACCCGTAAAATGGGTCCTGACGAAAGTTCCTGTCCGCCATAGGAATAAAGTTTGACAGCCTGATAGCCTTCAAGTTCCACATCATTCGGAATCGTGAAAACCAGGGTCAACGCATCCTTCGATAAAATATCAACTTTTGCTTCACCAAAATAGACAGAATCTACAACATTCATGTTCTCTCCAACAATGGTTACGTCGGAGTTGATCATTGCTTTATCCGGGATAGAGGAGAAAGCCGGCCAAGACTTCAGTACCCCAAAACCACCTTCAGCCAGAACTACGGTCTGGTCTCCCTGGTCTGTTACAAATGCATAAGACAAAGTTGCTTCGTCTGAAAGGTAGAAAGGCACTTTGAATACCAATTCTGAAGAGCTTTGAGCTACGATATAAACAGACTCATCTCCCACTAGCAAATCTTTGATATAATGGAGATTTGAACCTGTTATTAGAACTTCTTCATTGATCCTCCCCGAAGCCGGTATTTCATCTAATACAGGTTCTCTGTAAGTCATTGTTAAACTCTCTGAACTCGGAGTTCCGTCACCATCTCGGTTTTTGACAGTTATTATTCCTCCGTTAACATCGTTGCTAATCTGCACAACAAGTAGAGAATCGTTCGTTTTATACTTGATATCAACTTCTTGAGTTCCAATGAAGGCTTTTTCTGCATAGCTAAGGTTCTCACCCGTGATTTTTAGCATTCCACCAACTTCTACAACCTGAGGGTCAAAAGATTGAACAACAGGCACTAGCTGATCGGGAACATGGTCGACATGTATTTCTTCATCACAACTCACCGTTCCCAAAAGGATTACAGCAGTCAGAATGACTAGTTTCCTAAAAAAAGTATTTTGTATCATTTTGTTGTTATTTGAAATCCATTAAAATGTATTACTCACTAAAACAGCAATTACTAGTAACCCACATTTTGTGTTAAAGCAGAGTTCACATCAATCTCCCTTTGCGGAATAGGCAATACTGTTTGCCACTCTTCGACAGGAGCCACATGAAACTCTGGATTCCCGGGATCATTGTAGTAACTCTCCGTCTGAAAATGTTCGTTCATTACAGCGACGGCACGTCCGGTACGCAATAAGTCAAAATACCGATGATTTTCGAACGCAAACTCAAGGCGACGTTCCTTTTCTATGGCCATCCTGAATTGATGCTTGTTGGTTATGGACGATCCATCGTAAGGATCAAGTCCAGCCCGTTCACGAATCTGATTCAGAAATGGCAATGCTTCTGCAACACCTTGTGTTTCATTTAGTGCTTCGCTGTACATGAGCAATACATCAGCATAACGGATGACTGGCCAATCGTTTTCTGCATCATATAGATCAACCACATCATACATATATTTATTTACATAGGCCCTGTCCACCTGTACATCCTTATCTTTATTAAGGTAGCTTTCTTTTAGACATACATCTTTTCTTGAGTCACCCTCTTCGAAAGAGTCCATAATGCTCGCAGTGGGGTAGTTCCAGCCTCTCCCGTCACCATTCACAACGTTACTTCCACTGGTTAGCGGAGCAAACCAGTTGGCAAACGGAGAACCTAATCCCACGTTTCCACTCATAAAGCGAACCGCAAATAAGATTTCATCATTCATTTCATTACCTGTGCTGAATACATCAGCGTACTCCGGCAACAACAGATATGGAGAAGAAGAGATAATGTCACTCAATAAACCACTAGCTTCGCTGTATTTTGCTCTGGTGAGATACACTTTGGCCAACAATGCTTTAGCCGCCCAGTTTGTCACCCGACCTGCTTCTCCCGGTGCATAACTATCAGGTAACCCACTCACAGCCATGTCCAATTCCATTTCAATAAACTTGTAGATTGATTCTACCGAAGATCGTTCAAGTGCTTTGGCGTCATCTCCTGAAATAGACTCTTCAACCAAAACAACAGGTCCAAACAGCCGTACCAAATTAAAATAATGATAGGCCCGAATAAACCGACATTCAGATTCATACTGGGCTCTCATATCTAGATCTTCCACAACATGAACTTTTGCCAACACTTGGTTCGCCAGCGCAATATCATGATAACACCCTTGCCAATAAGAATTTACAACTGGATTAAGAGTAGACTGAGTGTGGCTGTCTAATTCCCGATATTCCGTATAAACGGCAGAGCTACTTTCGATAAACATCTGCCCATTGTCTGAACGTAACTCTGTTAAAGCCCATTCATAAAGGATTGGTTCCTGAAGCCCATTGTAGCAGCCAATCACTGCTTTGTTTATTTCTTCACTCGTTTTATAAAAGGATTCTTCACCAATTTCAGAGATTGGATTCAGGTCCAGCACGTCATCACAAGCTATGGTTGCTATAGCCATTATAACTATTGAAATATATAATCGTATTTTCATTTTTGTTGATTTTAGAAATCAAGATTTAAACCAAAAGTCACTGTACGCTCAAGAGGAAAAGCGCCCCGTTGATAACCGTCAACCAAAGGGTCTGAATAAGCAGAACTTGTTGAACGTGCTTCAGGGTTAATTCCCCTGAAATCAGACGCCATCACATAGATCAGGTTGTTAACTGAAGAGTACACTCTTGCTGACTTTATTTTCAGCTTCTTACAAATATTTCTGGGGAGTTGGTAGCCCAGATTGATGTTCCGCAAACACCAATATGAACCATCATCAATGAGATAATCCGTGAACACCAAGTTGCGACCGTTCCTCTCAAATGGGATTGAGCCCGGATGTTCTGCACTTATCCATCGGTCTTCCGTGAAATTGCGATTGAACCGGCGTGTCTCATTGTAATAGCCATCACCTAAGAATACATCGACTCCCTGCACCCCTTCAAACAACAGACTTAAATCAAAACTGCCAAATTTAAGTTCACTAACGATACCCCAGTTATAGTCTGGAAATGGATCACCCAACGTGGTTCGGTCATCTGCATCTATTTTTCCATCTGGGTTAACATCCGCAACTCTAATTCCCCCTGGCGCATCATCATTTGAATGCGGATTATTCGCAATTTCCTCTTCTGATGCCCAAACTCCTATCATTTTATACCCATAATACTGAATAGAAGGTTCACCGACGATTGCGATGTACTGCTCTGTTCTCTCTCCTTGTTTTATCGTTTGTCCTTCTCCTCCAAGTTCTAACAATCGGTTGTTATTTGCCGCCAAGTTGAAACCAAGCCTCCATTTTAGTGTCTTCTTGTCGATCAATTGTCCTCCGAGGTCAATTTCAATTCCTTTATTTCTTACTTTCCCTATATTATTCCAGTATTGGTTATATCCAGTGTACGAATTGATTTCCTGTTGCAACAATAGCTGATCTGTGACTTTGTAATAATAGTTTGCTATTAAATCTAATCGTCCATCAAACATGGCCAGGTCAAAACCGTAATTGTACTCTAAGGTCTGCTCCCAACTAATTGCCTTGTTACCCAATATATTGTTAGCCTGTCCTAGTCCAGCCGTGGGCTGAGCAGCACTCACACCAAGTTGATAATTGGTAGCTGTCAGGGTATTTTGATGGGCATAATTCTGAATATCATTATTCCCAGTCACTCCAACACTCGCCCTAAACTTCAACATATCAATTGGCTCAATTTTAAAGAAAGGTTCTTCTGAAACCCGCCAGCCCAAAGAAGCAGAGGGAAACCATCCCCACTTATTCTCCGGACCAAACAGAGAACTTCCGTCTGTGCGAGTCACCAAAGAAATCAGATATTTGTCTTGGTAGGAATAATTTAACCTTGCCAAATATGAGATCAATGACGTCTCTTCTTTTTCTGTTCCAGTTCCTTCTAAATCAAAAACAGTAGCAGCATTTAGCGTATGGATATAATCCGTCGGAAAGCTTGATCCTTCCATGTAGGCATTATCAATTTTTGTTTTTTGGAATGTTCCTCCAGCTAGAACATCCAACATGTGATCTCCCTTCTGCTTATTGTAAGTCAACATGTTTTCGGAAAGTAGGTCAATAAACATCCCATTCGTATATTCACCACTGTTTGACGTCCCGTCTCTTCTTGATCCGGCATTGTTATATATTTCATTCGTCGTATAGTTTACATACACACCATTAGATGTTCTGAATTCAAAACCTTTAGCTAGAGTAAGATTGGCAAAACTATTTGTCAGTGCCCGATAATAATGGGAGAAGTAACTTTCGTTCTCGCGAATATATGCTGGACTATTGTTCGATGTTCCCCATGGACTGGCCGTGAATTCTTGACCAGTTTCAGGATCAGTCATAACAATATTTCTGAAATGCCTTCCAAATGCATAAGTTCCTTCTGGATATCCGGTTAGTGCAGAAGTCTTAGCATTGTGAAACACCGGCATAAATGTTGGATTACGCATGTAGTCGGTAAAGTTGGCACGTGGACGTTGGCGCTTAGCATAGGTTGGCGTAAAATTCATTCCAACAGTGATGCGATCACTGAGTTTAGCTTCAACTTTCCCATTAATAGATATCTTCTCATAGGAACTCTTCTTCATCAAACCTTCATCATTCATATAGCTCCCGGATATGTAATATTTCACTCCATTCACTCCGCCGGAGATTCTCAACGAATAATTGTTAATTCGGGCGGTTCTAAGGGCCTCTTGTTGCCAATCGGTAACACCTAGCTCCTGTCCCAACAAGTACAATGATTTCTCATAGGTACTTAACAAGCTCAAAGAAGGCTCAACACCACCCAACAGTGCCCGCTCCTGCATCCTGAACGATCCAAACTCTTCAGAGTCCATCATAGGATGTAATTCGATATAATCTTTCCAACCGGTATAATAGGAGAATTTGAACCGAGGCTTGGCAACCTCCCCACTTTTGGTTGTAATAATAATTACGCCATTAGCTCCGCGACTTCCGTAGATGGCAGCAGATGAAGCATCTTTAAGTACTTCAACGGATTGAACGTCATTCATATCAATCATTGACAATCCATCTGGGACCGGGTAACCATCAATTACCACTAAGGGTTCATTACTTGCTGAAATTGAACCCATCCCACGCACTCGAATTTGAGGAGAAACGCCGACTTCAGACGTCGTATTTTGAATAGTAAGGCCTGCAATACGACCGCTTAATGCCTGATCAACGCGAGAAACAGGCACTTGCTCAAGATTGTCATTGGTTATTTTCGATATTGCACCTGTAAGATGGGATTTTTTCTGTGTCCCATAGCCAACAACAACAACCTCATCAATTCCCGAAATATTTTCGTCCAGGCTGATACTTAAACTACTTTGTCCTGTATAGGAAATCTCACTCGACTTGTAGCCTATATAAGAAACCACCAGTGTTTGATTATTGGACGGTTTCTCCATATTAAATTTTCCATCAAGATCTGTTATTGTTCCTTGAGTGGTACCCTTCAATACTATAGTGGCACCTACTAAAGGCTCATTTGTGGCTGCATCTGTTACAATTCCGTTTATACGTTCCTGGGCTTGGACACACAGGAAAAATAAACTCAGAAAAGTAAGCAGGATAACGATTTTTTTCATTAAATTAAAGTTTTAGGCTTTTTCAATTTTCTTTGTTTTATAATTATCTTTGCAGAGATTAATACATGACTATCCAATGACTTTGAAACGCTTGCGGAAGTTGGTTCAAAATTTTAATCGGGATAACATGCTAGAGATCGCTGAATTAAAGGATTGGCTTTATTAACGTCAATCCTTTTTTAGCTTGTATTAAAAAATCTAATTAGAATCATTTCTTATTTTGTTTTTTGATTTTCTCCCCTGTAAGTAAGGCTGAACTCAACAACGTCTTTTAAGTGAAACCTCATCGCTTCTTCCGCTTCATGCGGTTTTTGCTTAGTTATAAAATCCAAAATCGTCTGGTGCTCATCCAATGATTTGTAAAACCGTCCATCACCGCAAACATTCAATTTTCTATATATTTCAAGAATATCTGGAATAAGTGTCAACATCAGAGACTTAATGACCTTATTCTGACTCGCATCAGCAATTTTTAGATGGAAGGTAAAGTCTTCTTTCACCCCGGGTAAATTCGCATCTACTTTTGTTCTATGTTCCTCCAGTGCTTCTGTCAACTCATCAATATCTTTAGTTGAACGTCGAATCGCAGCCTGAGAGCAAGCATATGCCTCCATAACAACCCTGGTTTCAACTAAATGAAAGAAATCATTCTCATTCAATTTGATAACATTGGCAATTAATCCTTCCATCGCCGAAATATCGATACCTGCGACAATGGTTCCACTCTGCGGATGTGTTTTTAAAATTCCGTAAAATTCCAGCTGTTTGATCGCATCCCTAACATAGGTTCTACCAATTCCAAACAATTCAGAAAGTTTTCTTTCGGAGGGAAGTCGGTCTCCCGGATTTAATTGGCCAGCAATAATAGAGTTTCTTATCTGTTTGATGATTTTATCAACAGGGCTTTCTACTTCTATTTCTTTAAAACTCTCTAAAAAATTCATAACTTGAATAAAATAATCTATGACTAACTCAGAAATACTTCTTAACTTTTTTCAATTCTCAGATTTCTATTTTCAACCAGCGTCGAATCTGGTCGACCAGTTTCCGGCAATTGGTTGACCAATATTAGGGACAATAAAATTTCCGCCAATGAAAAATCTGGTTTTATTACTACCAATTTTTCAATTATCTCTCTATCAGCACATTACCTTGCTATGTTGTAAAACATATAGCTTTATTAAAGTAATCGTACGTCACTTTTTTCTTGACATCGCACTTATAATCTATATGAATTAATACAAAACTTGCTCAACCTTTTTTGAACTGATACTAATTTCCTAAATTGAATTGCGCTATATATCAAAGATGAGAGAAAAATAGAATGATTATTCTATAACGCATACCGCTCCCATATTTTCACTAGTTTTAACCAAGCAAACGAAAGCAACCAGATACACAAAGTAGTGTTTCTTCGAGGTGGCAATTCGGGAGTTTGAAGCTTTTGAAAAAATGAAGTATCAATATTTGCAGGGGGTACAGGCTCAGGTTCGATTCCCGGCAGCTCCACCCAAAATGCTGACTATCAATCAATTAATATTGACCTAGTCAGCATTTAGTCATTCAGAAAGAAAACCAGTGTTTCTTCGGGCTTCTTATCTCGTCTTTTCTCTATTCTTAAAACTTTTGTAATTCATCGGGGCCAGGCTTGGCGTAATCCGGATCTTTGGTGCGAATAATGAGTTCACCGCCAACCAGTTTCACTTCCAGCGGAACGAACGTAACGCCTTGCTCGTTGATCGTTTGGGCTGTTTCGGAAAGGTCTCTCGTTTGAATCTCCCCTGATGGCAATGGTGGAACATTGGCATTGAAAAAAGCCGTACACCACCATTTTCCATGCTCGTCCTGAAATGGCGTTCCATGCCCGAGGAACCGCCCGACAAACTTACGCTCGCTGTATGGACCCGTGATTTGATCTGCTGTGGCGTAGTAAAGATTATAACTTCCCTTACGCATAATTCCGGTCGACCACCCTGTGCCAAAAAGCACGTATTTTCCATGAATTTTTTGGATCAGGCAACCTTCGTGTCCCATCCTGCTAGTTTTGCCAGAGGGGCCGATGTCCACTGCTTCGCCGGAAAAATCCGAAAGGTCCGGCTTGAGAGGAGCAATTGTAGTGGCTCCCCAAATCATCCACCAGGTTCCATCATCGTTTTTAAACAAAGAAGGGTCGTGGCGTTTGCCGATCTTCGCCCCCATCGGATTAGTCCAGGGTCGCTGGGGCTCTGCTCCCGGGGCCACTGCCATGTTGGCTCCTGCAACAGGCGAAGGACTGGTGTGTACTAAAACCAATTTGCCATCAACAAAATGAAACTCCGGTGCCCACAACCGCCAATCCGACTTCGACACCGTCTTGAACTTTTCCGGGTTTTCTGTAAACCAAAAGCCATCTTCGAGGCTGAACGGTACACCTAAGGATTTCCAATGAATAAAATCTTTCGATTTCCAGGCCTGGAGCTCAAAACCCACAAGACTCGAATCGCCCAATCCAATATTATAGATGGTCTGCTCGGATTCTTCGAGCGTGGGCGCTTGTGTTGTACCTGTAAGGTAAAAAAAACCGTCAGGCCCCTTTACCACGTAAGGATCCCGTATCCAACCATCTTTGACGTGAATGGCACGATCGTGATCAACCAACGCTTCTTTAATTTCTTCGGGGCTCGACAGGGAGCTGGTAACCACATCGTCAGGACCTGACGAAATTAAGAATACCAAAAGCAGTAGTAATTTCATAAGCCAATATTTTTAAATTATAATCATCCATTTAATCGCCTGATTCGCAAAATTGACAGCGCTACCTTCCGCTTTGCTGTCGTTCCAACTCGCGAACTTTAGCCCAGTCTTCCACGAGATGTTTCTGCGCCCATTCGTTCCACATTTTTTTCATTTCACTAACTCGCTCAGGCCATTGACTGGCGAGATTATCCAATTCAGCCGGATCGGTTTTCAAATCATACAATTCCCAGTTTTCGCTATGGGTGGCACTCCATGCCGAAACCAACTTGAAGCTTCCCAGGCGAACAGCTTTGTTTCCTTCATGCTCCCAGAATATGGGTTCATCATGGATTGGTTTGCTTTTATGAATCGCAGGAAAAATGCTTTTGCCAACTAACTTTGGAAGCTGATTTCCTTGGTAGATTTTGGGATAATCAGCTTGTGCCACGTCTTTAATGGAGGCAGCAACATCAGGTAAAAAACCATATTCCTCAACCCACTGACCATGCCTGTTACTGGAAATTCCATCGGGCCAGTGAACAATTAGCGGCGTACTAATTCCCCCTTCGTGCACCCAGTGTTTATATCGCTTAAAGGGCGTATTGGAAGCGTTGGCCCACGCTTCGCCGTATGATAACAGAAAACCTCTTTGGCTTTCGAGATTTTCTGCTTGTCCACCCCCAAGCATGCCCCCCTCGGCGCATGCTCCATTATCAGATAAAAAGAAAATAATCGTATTCTCCAAATCTCCACGTGCTTCCAGAAACTCGACCAACTTGCCAATATTCTGATCCATCCGGTCAATTTGAGCCGCATAAATGGCCATTCGCAGATCCATTTCCTCCTGTTGTTCTTTTGACAAAGCGTCCCAGTCCGGGCCGGCCTGTTCCGACAAGTCCACGTCCCCGGCCAACAGCCCAATCGCCTTCATTTTTTCCAAACGGGCTTCCCTGATTTTCGTCCAGCCATCCAGGTATTTGCGGCGGTATTTGTCAATATCTTCCTTCAAAGCGTGGAGCGGCCAGTGAGGAGCCGTGTAAGAAAGATAAAGAAAGTAGGGCTTATCCGGCGTGGATTCTTCAATAAAACGAATGGCATAGTCGGTAAAGGCATCAGTCGTGTAATACTCACCCTCCGCCTTTACAGGATCATTCCCCAGACTTAATCCTCTTGGTTCCTCAGGCTTGAAATAATTGGATGCACCGGAAAGTATACCATAAAACTGATCGAAGCCACGCTGCAAAGGCCATTTCTCCTTTCCATGATATCCCAAATGCCATTTTCCGGTCATGAATGTTTGGTAGCCATTCAATTTGAGCATTTCGGCAATTGTCAAACACTCCTTATTCAAATATCCTTGATATCCGGGCAATCCGTAATTGTGCTGGGTTGGATTATTTGGGGTATTGGTCATGTGCCCGATCCCGGTTTGGTGTGGATAAAGTCCTGTCATGAGCGAAGCGCGCGTTGGGCAACATCGGGCCGAATTGTAAAATTGTTTAAAGCGCACACCATGCTTGGCCAATTGATCAAGATTTGGAGTTTGGACCTCGCCCCCGTAGCACCCAATATCCGAAAAGCCCATATCATCAGCCATAATCAAAACGATATTTGGCTTTTGTGCGGCAGAAACACTTAGGGTCAAAGTGGATGCCAGTGTCAGCAATGAGAATTTATTCATAGTTTGAAATTATTTGGGTTTGACTGATTTGATCCAGATTGCCTATCTAACGGTCTTAGCCTAACGGTTCCAATGTTGGTGCTTTTTGGCTTCCATCTCAGTTTCCTGTCCCTGATCACCACAATATTCCATCCACTCCTTCAACACACGATCCAGTCGCTCAATGATCTCCTTGCTTTCGGCTTTATCCGCGATGTTGTGCATGCAGTACTGGTCCTTTTCCACATCGTACAATTCAATTGCAGGTCGATGTTGGTATCGCTCCGTCAGCCACTTTGCCTTTGGATCCGTCTCTGCCTTTTCAAGCCAAATTTTAAACAGGCGGCCGGCAGTTTCTGTATTTTTAAAAGTAGCCTCGGGGGTAAGGTTAACGATATAGCGATATTTTTTATCGGCAACCGAACGAATTCCGTAGTATTCACTTCCACTGTAGATTCCGCGTGTTGTTTGCAAAGAAAAAGTATACTGTTTATGCTGTGTTTCTTTCCCTGTCAGAATCGGCACGATGCTTTTACCGTCCAATGGTGCCGAAGGCTCCAATCCGGCCATATCCACAAAAGTCGGCACTATATCTACATATTCGACAATCGCATCCGATTCGCTCCCTGGTTTAACGAATCCTGGCCAGCGTACAATGTATGCGGAATGAACGCCTGCATCATAGCACGTCCATTTGGCAAAGGGAAGGCTGTTGCCTTGTTCACTCAAATAAACAACGACCGATTGATCCGTAACGTTATGCTTCTCGAGCTTTTCGAGCAAGGTGCCGAACTCGCCGTCCATGTAATTGATTTCGGCCAGGTATTTACAAAACATCTGCCGGGTCTCCTTGGTGTCCACGTAGTATGGCGGAAGCCTAAGTTCGTCGGGATTAAACAGTTCCGGATTTCCTTTATTCCACGGTGTGTGCGGTTGATTGGTGGTAACAACCAGGCAAAATGGTTGATCATTCGACGTACAATCCTGGATAAAAGAATCAATCGCAGCAAAATTCAGATCATTGGTTTTGGTCAGGGGAGCATATAAATCCCAGGGAAAAACCGACTCGGGATTCACATGCGATTTACCAACCAACGCCACTTGGTAACCAGCCGGTTTCAATTGCTGAACCATGCTCAGCGTTCCTTCATTCGCAATCGTATGATTGGGATGTGCCCCGGTTTTTACAGGCCACAGACCGGTTAAAAGGTTATGCCGGGTCGGGGAACACATGGGAGCAGCCTGAAAGCCGTTTGTAAAACGAATGCCCTCGCTTGCAAATTTGTCGATGTTGGGGGTTTGAGAGTCCGCACTTCCGTAACATCCGATATCAAAATAGGTGCAATCGTCGGCCAAAAACAAAACCAGATTTGGCTTTTCCTGGTTCTGAGCATTTAACGCCAAAGCAGAGCATGTAGCCAGTGCTGCGAGTATTGACTTTTGTTTCATTCGGAAATTAGTTTAGGTGAAAATTTAATTCTTTGTTTCTTTAGTGAATGCCGAGTTCATGAGGCGTTGGGCCGGAAATCGGATAGGGAGTTTCAAAAAGCGCCCGGGTATCTCCCTGCTCATTCATCCACTCCTCCAGCAGTTGGCGCATTTCTTGAATTTGCTCCTGGTGTTCATCACTGCCAATCAGGTTGTTCTGTTCGGTTGGATCAGTTTCCAGATCATAAAATTCCTCCGCCGGACGAACGTAATACCTCTGAATAATGGCTGCTGCTGCCGGATCGGTCTTGGCTGCTTCATCCCACGAATCCCAAAAAGCCCCGGCCCTTGGTTTTCTCAGAATATCGGAATGGTTGGAATGATAGTTCTCCGGATAAAGATTAAGTATGAACTTGAAGCGATCGCCACGGACACTTCGGATGGGATATACGTTCATTTTTCCATCGCCACTGTGGGTGGTAAAAATATATTCGCGAAACTTATCCTTCTTGCCTTCCAACACTTTTATAAACGATTGTCCATCCAAATCACCAGAGACTTTTGTCCCGGCAATTTCAAGCAAAGTTGGAAAAATATCGACCCAACTCACCATCGCATCGGTTCGTGTATCAGGCTTGATGTGTCCCGGCCACGCCACCACCAGCGGCACTTTGGTTCCGGCATCGTACAAATTCCACTTCGCAAAAGGCCATTGCGCACCGTGATCGCTCGAAAAGATAAAAACAAAATTGTCGCCAAAACGCTCGCGGGCAAGTTCATAAATTCTCCCAACCTCCTGATCAATACCGGTGATATCGGAATAATACATGGCGCGGTGCTCACGCGTTTCTTTGGTGTCAATCAGAAAATCAGGGACATTGATTTCTTCCGGTTCATAAAGCAGTTGGTCGGTCCAAAGCACATGCGGCCGACGATCACCCACCAACAGTGCTACCGGGCCATCTTCGGCCTTGTGATCAAGATAATCTGTCACATTTTCGGTCAGTCCGTTCATTTTTCCACTATAGAAATCAAAGCCACACGCCTGGTTCTCTTGCCCATGGGCCACTTTCCCAAAAGCCGCTACCTCGTATCCAATTTCCTGAAGGTCCTTGTGCAACAAAGGAAACTTTGGATCGGGATAGGTATGATTTGCCTCTGCCCCCGTGCGTGCGGGCATCAGACCGGTAAGCAAAGCGGCTCTGCTCGGAGCACAAGCCGGAGAAGCAATAAAAGCTTTGTTGAACACCAACCCCTGTTCGGCTATTTTTTTCAAATTCGGAGTTTGAACCTGTGTCGCAGGATTATACAGCGGGGTATCCATCCACCCCATGTCATCGGTTATGTAAAACACGATATTGGGCTGCTCTTTCTGTTGCCCCCAGCCACACAGATACGCGGATAAGCCCAAGGTTATCAAACAAGTTTTTCTTACCATACTATGCAAATCTTATCACCACAAACAATGATATTGATTGCATCTTTCTCCTTATCAAAGAGAAAGATGCAATCAAATATTCTTCAACTAATTTCGCCCTTTACGATATTGCCTTTTCGCTTCGGGATGCGTCGCCAGTATCGCTTTTAATTCTTCGGCCACTTTTTTATTCTCATTATAGATATTCTTGGTTTCCAGCGGATCATGCAAATAATCGTACAACTCATACCCTTTCTCTGCTTCAGGATCATTCATATTGGTCCATTCAACCAACCGGTAGCGGTCGGTTCGGATGGCACAGCCCAAATGTCCGCCTTTTGGGAAAGCATGATAAGCATGATCCCTCACCCTCGTTTCAGTATTTTGCAGAACAGGAACCATGCTTGTTCCATCGATTGGCTGAGGCGCTTCCGGTTTTTTCAATCCGGCCAACTCAGCCAGGGTTGGGTAAATATCAACGGTCTCAGCCAACTGGTCGGTGACCGTATTCGGTTTGGCAACACCGGGTGCCACCATGATCATCGGAATAATATTGGCTTGTTCGTAGTTGGTGTGCTTGGTCCAGTAGCCATGATCGCCCAAATGCCAGCCATGATCGCCCCAAAGGACGATAATCGTATTCTCAAGCATGTTCAAACGCACCAATTCATCCATCACCCGGCCAAGCTGTGCATCCATGTAGCTCATTGAAGCATAATAACCATGAATCAACTTTCTGGTCAACGAATCAGCATAAACATACTGGCCCGCAGGAATAGGTTTAAACTGATCTATTTCACCCCCTCTTTTTGTGGCATATCGGGGAGCTCCTTCGGGGTCTTTCTCATACTCCGGCATGGGCAGTTCCTCCGGATTATACATGTCCCAATACTTTTTGGGTGCACTGAAAGGCAAGTGCGGACGAGCGAATCCAACGGCCATGAAAAACGGTTGTTCCGGATTTTTTTTCAGTTCACGCAAACGGTCGATGGCGTGCCTGGCCACGCGTCCGTCGGCATAGGCATCATCCACCACATCGGGCGACTCCCAAGCTGCTCCCCGAGGCAACTTCCAGTTTGGTGGAAAATCCTCAAAATACATGGGAGTATTCTCAAAGTAAGCTTCCTCACGGGTAAGCTCCCGGTTGGTACTCTCGGGAACCAAATATTCAATGACCTTTTCCTTGTAGTGAGGGACGCTCCACGATGCTTCATCGTTGGTGTTGCCATGTCCGATATGAAAAACCTTTCCCATCGATTCGGCATGATATCCGGCATTCATGAAATATTGCGGCAGGGTGACCGCGTCGGGATAGGCATCGCGGAACTCGGTTCCAAAATTGTAAAGTCCGGTACTTGTTGACCGGGCACCCAACATGATGTTGTAGCGCGAGGCCATACAAACCGCCTGGTTGCAAAAAGCTTTATTAAAGCGTACTCCCCTGCTTGCCAGTTTGTCAATATTGGGGCTCACGGCAACCGGATCGCCATAACAACCTAAATTAGGTTTTAAATCGTCAACCAAAAACAAAACCACATTCTTGCGATTTTCATTTGATTGAGACATGGCCTGCTGCCCGTGCCCAACACTCAAACTACAAAGCAAAACTGCAGCGCCAAGTGGCGTTTTGCTTTTAAACGAAAAATTTTTCAACGAATTCATAATACGATGTTTTGAGGATCTGTTCAATCCTAATTTTCAGTTTCATTTTACCGACTGCGCCTCATATTTGGTTTTATCCACATCGTGCGGATAATGCTTGTACCAATCGGTCAACTGCTTTTTTAATTTTCCAGTGATCTCCGGCATTTTCTCAGCCAGATTCTTTGATTCTCCGACATCCTGCATTAAGTTGTAAAGCTGGACATTCGTCCCATCAACATCCATCAACAGTTTGTAGTCGCCTGATCGAATCGCCAAATCCGGGTTATTCTCTCCATTGTAGCCCGGCCGATCGGGTGGTCGAATCCAGAACAGCGGTTTGTCGCGAAGAATTTCCTGCTCTCCCTTCAGAACTTTCAGCATACTTTGCCCGTCGTATTCTACTTCCGGATCAGGATTGGCTCCAGCCAGTTCCATAAATGTAAGTGGCAGGTCGATGGCTGCAAGCACGGTCTTTTCATTGACGGTTCCAGCCTCTTGCTGATCAATTTCAGCTGGCCACCAAACGATAAAAGGCTCGCGAATGCCACCATCATACAAATAGGTTTTGTACCCGCGCAGTTCCCCGGCTTTATTAACTGCCATATCAGGTCCATTATCGCTGGTAAAAACAACCAGGGTGTTTTTATGCAAATCCGGATCATTTCTGAGAAATTCAAACAAACGGCCCATTTGACGGTCCATTTCGTGCATCACCCCAAAAAACCGGGATTTGGTACTTAAATCGCCCCGCAAAGCAAGCGGTGGTTCCAATGGGATGTGAATATCATCGGGCCACAAATTGATGTAGAAAGGTTTTCCGGCTGCTTGCGCATTTTTTATAGCCTCGAAAGTCCGGTCAACAAAAATCTCGGTGAAATTTTCCCGTTTGGCCCAATGGACTTCTCCTTTACCAAGCGCTGCCGACTGTTTTTCGAGCCCGCGGGTGCTGTCTGGCAAATTAAGGGTTTCGTAGGTCGCCAGGTAACGTTCGCCCAAGCCTTCGAACTGGGTGACCGATTCATCAAATCCATATTCGGTGATCATGGGAACATCAGATACATCACGTCCACCTCCCATATGCCATTTACCAATGTGAGCCGTATAATAACCGGCGGCTTTTAAGTTCCGGGCCACCGAAGGCGCCAAAGGGTTCAGGCAATGATTCATGCCACGCTCTTTGTTGTCAGTTCTTCCGCTAATATAAGAGGTGACTCCCCAGCGGGACGGGTATTGACCCGTTGTAATGGCCACCCGTGAGGGAGAGCAAATGGGCGAATTCACATAGAATTGACTAAAACGTATTCCTTCCTGAGCCAATCGATCAATATTTGGCGTATGAACCTCTTTGTTCCCATAACAACCCAAATCTCCATAACCCATGTCATCAATAAAAATCAGTATAATATTGACTTTCTCCTGGGCGTAGCTGTAAAGACCACTCAAAGCCAAAATTAAAAGTAGAACAAATTTATTCGCATTACTTATCCAATACTTACGCATATTAAGATTTTCAAAATGGTTTCAATTGTTATTTTTATTCCTCGAACAAGACCGAATGAATGTTTCGCAAGGTATCCACAGGAATCTTAATAACTTCTCGGTCGTATGTGATCAGTCCATTTACTTCGCCCTCCACATCGGTTGTCTGGGTATATACAGCAGCCGACAAGCCTTTACTTTTTTTCATTTCAACGATTTGGTCAAATTTGTATTGATAGTTCTTCAAAAGTTCGTCAGCCGAATGGTAGGTTTGATAGCCCCAGTTACGCATATTCGGATTCCACAAGTGACCATCGATTGGGTAACCAATACCGCCATATTCGCCAATTACAGAAGCCCGGTCGAGCGAAGTTGCCGGAACATGAACTTCGGTTTGGTACGTGTGGATATCGTAAATATCACCACACGGTCGAAGCGCCCAGCCACTCACGGCATTCACCAGGCGAGTAGGATCCAAAGCCTTGACCTGATCCGAAATCCTACAAGTGGCATACTGTCCCCAGCCTTCGTTAAAGGGAACCCAAATAACGATGGATGGTGAATTATAATGCAGATCAATCATGCGTCGCAGTTCCCACTCAAACTGTGCAGCATCGGCTGACCGCTGATTCAAATCATCGCCATGACGCGAAACGTGCTGCACCCGTGCAGGGCGTTCCTGGCCGTCTTCAGGTAAAATGACCATACCCGAAGGCATATCCTGCCAGACTAAAATTCCCAGCTGATCGCAATGATAATACCAACGATCAGGCTCAACCTTGATGTGCTTACGGATCATGTTGAAACCCATATCTTTGGTCAGCTGGATGTCATATTTCATCGCTTCGTCAGAAGGAGGCGTGTGCAAGCCATCGGGCCACCATCCCTGATCCAAGGTTCCGTAGTGGAAAAGTGGTTCGTTGTTTAAAAACAAATATTGATTGCCATTCAAGTCGCCCAGGCTGATTTTACGCATGCCAAAATAGCTGGACACTTCGTCCAATATCTCCCCGTCAGCGTTCGTCAAGGTCAACTTTAAATCATACAGAAAAGGATGATCCGGTGACCATAACTCGGGTGCTTCAATTTTAATGTCCATATTGCGATCTGCCACGACTTCGCCTGAAGCTATCTCCTTTCCGTCTTTCAACACCGTAGCAGTTACCATATATTCCGGTTTCAGTGGTTTGTTGAGCATAGGAATAATTGATACTGACTCCGAATCAATGTCGGGTGTAATTTTAGCTTCAGCCAGAAAAGCTTCCGACGAAACCGCTTCGAGCCAAACGGTTTGCCAAATACCGCTGACCGGTGTGTACCAAATTCCCTGTTGCGGCATTTGCTGTTTGCCCCGGGGCTGCACCCCAAAGCTGGATGGATCGTCAACGCAAACAATAATCTCCTGCTGTCCTTTATTTTTCAGATATTTGGTAATATCGAACGAAAAGCGATCGTAAGCACCCTTGTGCGAACCAACCAACGCACCATTCACCCAGACCGAAGCGGCATAATCCACTGCTTCGAAATTAAGCAGGATACTTTTCCCCTGCCAACCGGCCGGCACTGAAAAAGACCGTTTATACCACAACCGATCATCAGGCATGACTGATTTACCAACACCTGACAAAGCTGATTCGACAGAAAAAGGAACGAGAATTTTCCCTCGAAACTTTTGTGGTAAAGCTTGCTCTCTTTTCTGTATCGTAAAATCCCACAACCCATTCAGGTTTTGCCAGTTTTCGCGTTCGAACTGAGGCCGGGGATATTCATTCCAGACCTGATCCGGAGTAATTTCTGATGCCCACCGGGTCATCATCTTTCCTTGCACAGGCGTCCATTGCTGAGCGCTTGATAAAAGTCCCAAGAGGATAAATAAGCTAACGATGATACTTTTCATTTTGATTTAGTTTAGGTTTTCAATAAAATGAAGTCAAACGGTCTCCAAAGAGTTCGTCTGTCGATAATACTACAAAATTGAAGCACAAATTACTCAGTGCTTTCCCCTTTAAAGTCGCACGAGACTATAGCTACGGCTTTAATTTGTCGAAAACACCCGCTGTGTGCTAATCGTCCAATATCCAAATTTGATTAAGAAACAGGGCCATCAACACGTTTGTGGAGAAGGTCCTGTTTCACACTGCAATCCTACTAGTACCCTGGATTTTGCTCACAAAGCGGATTGGCGTTAATCTCGGTTTGTGGAATCGGGAACAGTTTATGATGCTCGTCAGCAATTGTAATTCCTCTGGCCTTCGCCGAGCTGATAAACTTGCCATGACGCAGCAAATCTTGTCTTCTTACTTTTTCAGCATATAATTCCCAGCCTCTTTCATCCAAAATGCGGTCGCGTAATGTTTCTTTGGTGTAATCGCCAAGAACCAGTGGTGTCGTCAAACCGGCACGATCGCGAACTTCCTGAATCAGATCCAATGCTTCCTGCGTTGGTCCATTCAATTCATTCAAAGCTTCGGCTCGGGACAGCAGGATATCGGCATAGCGAATAACGGCAATGTCATTTCCATGGCTGTTGCCAACGGCATCCGGATCCGGAACATACTTAAATGAGCGTGTGTTGTTATTGTTGAGCAACGAAACCGTATTGCCTGCGGTATTGATATATTCAGAGATGATCAATGCTCTCCGTTCATCAGCCGGATCAAAAGAGTTATAGAAAGAATCCATTACTCTGTCCATTCTGGCCCAATTCCGCATATTCTCTTTAAAAACGATCGAACCATCGACAGTACTTTTAAATTGAGGAGGGAAGGCACCATTCATAAACTCGTTGCCGGGCCCCTGCGTACTGCACGGATATACCCAAACAAACTCCTTCTGCCTGGTTTCATTATCAACTGTAAACAAGGTGGTATAATCGGGCCATAATTCGTATTCATTCAGATCCATCAGATCCTTGGCGGCATCAGCACATTTTTGCCACTGCATGGTATTCAGGTAAAATTTTGTCAGGTATCCCAAAGCGGCTCCCCTTGTTGCCCGGCCGTACTGATATCCTGGCGTATCTCGGGCTGGAAGCACTGAGGATACATCCGAGAACTCTTTTTCCAAAAAAGTTTGCATTTCGGCATCAGTTGCACGAGCCATGGCCAAATCACCGGTTGTCGACAAACGCAATGGCACCGGCCCCCACATGGTATAAAGAATATAATATGCTGAGGCTCTTACAAAACGAGCCTCTGCCACCAATCTTTCTTTTGTTGCATCATCAATAGGCGACTGGTCTATGTTCTCCAATACAAGGTTGCAATTTCGGACCGAATAATAACAGTTGTTCCACAAACCGGTCCAGTGCGTCGGATAGGATGCATCCCAGGTAAAAGCCAGCATGACCGTGGCCTGAAGGTTTACCGCGCCGCCGGTTTCCCAAAAATGGTCACAGGTCCATTCTTCCTGAAACCAGATGTTACCACCAAAGTTATCGGTAATCTGGGCATCACGGTATGCGCCAAAAAGAACGCGTTCAACACCGTTTGCAGAATTAAACAGCGCTCCGGGATCAAGTTGTGAGAATACATCTTCGTTCAGTTGTTCTTCACAGCTGGAAAACATCATTGACGTGGCCAGCAAAACGGCTGATATATAATATTTCAATTTCATAACATAAACAGATTAAGATTAAAAACCGAGTTCTACGCCTAAGGTATAAGTTCTATAAACAGGATATGAATTAAAATCGATCTTCAAGCTACTGTCCCCATTGGAGTTAGTAGTCGGATCTTGTCCTGAATAATTCGTGATGGTATATAAGTTTTGACCACTTACATACACACTATCCGATCAAATACCCGCTTGGTTTTCAGCGGCACCTGATAGCTCAACTGTGCGGTTTGAAGCCGGATATAAGACGCATCCTCAACCGTCAGGTCACTGACTGCCTTGTTGCCCTGCCCTGCCGGATTGACAAACGATGGATATTTGTTTGAAGGATTTGTTTCAGTCCAACGATTCAGGTATGGCTCGGCCATTCTGTTTCGTCGGTGACTTACCGGATAATACGTTTCAACTTTTGAGTTATTCAACATATCAACGCCAGTAGCTGCATCAATAAAAACATTCAACTGAAAGTTCTTGTATTCCAGGGCATTTGTCATACCCATTGTAAAAGAAGGAAATGATTTTCCAAGGATAACACGGTCGTTGGTGTTGACAACATCATCGCCATTGATGTCTACAAATTTCACATCGCCTGGCTTCACAGGATCTTTGGTTCCCGAGGCGTCAATCTCTTCCTGCGATTGCCATATTCCGTCTGTCCTGTACCCATAAAATGAGTCGAGCGTTTCTCCCTCTCTGATGATTGCAATTTGAGAAGTTGACTGGCCTGCGCCGGTATGAATAATTTCTGCAATATCACCTGTATCCGTCACTCGGTTGCGCAGGGTGCTGAAATTGAGGCTGGTATTCCACTTCAGTTTGCCCGTCAAATTCCGGGAGTCGACTGTAAACTCAAAACCACTGTTTTTGATGTTCCCGATGTTCGACATGATCGACGTAAAGCCTGTTGACGCCGGAACAGGCAGAGCAAACAGCATGTCAAAGGTATTCTTCTGGAAATAGTCCATAGAAACGGCGATTCGGTTTTCCAGAAAACCCATATCAAAGCCAAAATTGATCTGTTCGGTTGTTTCCCATTTAAGGTCGGGATTGGCAATGCGGGTCGGGGCAAAGGTCACATATGGTTCTCCGTCGAGAATAACCTGAGCTCCTTGTCCAAACGTAGTGATAGAAAGGAAATTACCAATATCCTGGTTGCCTGTTCGCCCAACACTTGCCCTAAATTTCAATGTATTGAAAACATTCAGGTTTTTTATAAAATCATGCTCGTGCATTTTCCAGGCGAAAGCACCCGACGGGAAATAGCCGTATTTACTGTTGGTCCCAAATCTTGAAGAACCATCAACCCGAAGCGTAGCAGTAAACAGGAACTTGTTTAACAAGTTATAATTTGCCCTTCCAATATAGGACAACAACTTGTTGTTGTTTTTCGAACTGTCCATCGTGTAGAGTGAAGAATTGGCCAGAGACATATTATCCGTTTTCGATTCGTCAACCGGAAAACCCTTGCCCGTACCTGAGAAATTTATATTGATAAATTTCTGGTAGGTGATCCCTCCCATGACCGTGAAGCTACTGTTGTTTTCCAGATCGCGGTGATAGGTTGTGGTGAATTCTCCCAGGTAATTGTTCCTGGTACCGGTTAAAACCGTTCCAATCCCTTCGTTTGCCCTTCCATCTTTGGTCAAACGCGAAACGTAGGTATCTCTCCGGCTGTTTCTGCTGTCGAAGCCAACATTTAGCTTCGCCGTCCAGCCTTTCATAAGCGTGTACTCGCCGAACACCGTTCCTAGCGTTCTGTAATTATCTGTCTCGCTGGTTTTACCATAAACAAGAGCCAACGGATTTTCAAGATTCATCCAGGAAACAACCTGATAATTCCCTGCATCGTCAAAAATACTGAGTGTCGGGTCATAGCCCCTTGCGGCATAAAGCGAACTTCCCTCTTCATTGGTGCTAAAGCCAATTGGAACAACATTGTCATGTGTATAAGAAGTTGAGAAGTTAATGCCAAAGGTCATTTTATCAGCTTGATGCTCGAGGTTAAACCTCGAATCATAGCGCTCATAACCAGAGGTGATCAACACGCCATCCTGATTAAAATAATTTAAGGATGCAAAGTACTTGGTCTTATCACTGCCACCAGTAAAAGACAAACTGTGGCTATGAATGACTGCGTTGCGAAGAAGTTCATCCTGCCAGTCGGTTCCGCCATCTTGAATCTCATGCACCCGCTCGGCTTCCGACACATTGGACCCCGGAGTATCCAGTATTTCATTCAATATCCGCTGGTAGTCATCAGCTTTAAGAACCTCAATCATGTCCTTCGGTGTCTGAATTCCGGTGTATCCGCTATAGCTAACTCTTAGTGCCCCGGAGGTACCTTTTTTAGTGGTTACCAAAATGACACCGTTAGCTCCTCTGGCTCCGTAGATTGCTGTTGCCGATGCATCTTTTAAAATCTCAATAGACTCAATGTCGGCAGGATTGATGTTTGCCATCGGACTCCGCGGCACGCGTACACCGGGTATAGTTGTCCCGTTTCCGGAGATAACCTGGCTATTTTCAATAGGCAGTCCATCGATAACATACAAAGGACCAGCACCAGCATTAACCGAACCAGCCCCGCGAATTTGCACCGTTGTGCCACCTCCGGGTTCATTACTGGCCTGTGTAATTTGGACGCCTGCTGCTTTTCCTTGCAGCAGACCCGAAATGGTTTGCGTTACACCTTTATTCAAATCTTCTTTTCGGAATGAAGAAACAGAACCGGTCAAATCGCTTTTCCTCACCGTTCCGTATCCAATGGCCACCACTTCTTCCAATCCAATGGTGCTTTCCGTCATCACGACGTTAAAAGTTGATTGACTTCCAACCAAGAGCTCAACACTTTCCATCCCCACAAAGGAAAATAGAAGTGTTTGGTTTGAACCAACATTATTCAAGGTGAATTGACCATCCATGTCGGTAATTGTTCCTTGTGTGGTTCCTTTCACGACGACCGTGGCACCCGGAATAGCCTCTCCATCCGCATTGCTTACCGTGCCCCTAACCGTCCGGTTTTGCTGCATCTGAAAGTTGGCCTGATCGGCCGACAAGACAATCTGCCTGCCAATAACTTCGTAAGTAATTGGGGTGTCAGCCAGTACCTCATCCAAAATTTCCGTGACGTTCTTGTTGATAAATTCTGCTGAAACCTGAGCATCAACATCAATTTTTCCATTGTAGAAAAACCGATATTCACTTTGGTTTTCAATGTCCCTCAAAACGTCTTCAATGGTCGTGTTGTCGGCCACGACCGTTAATTTAGTCGATTGCGAATAGCCATTAGAGGCTAAACTTCCTAAAAATGTGACACATAAGAAAAGAATTGTTAGTCTCATTTTTCTAAAAATTTGGTAAAACAATGGTTTAAAGCCATCATTACATCGCTTTTTTTTCATAGTTTTGAAAATTGGTTTAATGAACTACTTGATTTAAACTATTTACAAAAGAGGTGGGAACCGCAACTTTCCTCCTCTTTTTCTTTTTCAACATTTCATTTAGGTTTTAGTCATTTTCATCACGTTTTAATGGTTTTATTTCTTTTCAATTTTTAATGTCCTGGTATTCTGATCGTAACTATATTCTAAGGGCATCGAACGGCGAATCAATTCCATCACCTCACTCAGGGTTTCCATCTCAATGGTTCCGGTAAACCAAAGATTTTTAATCTCATCGTTATCAACTTCAATTTTTACATTATACCAACGCTCCATGCGCTTGGCCACTTTTTCAAAAGGTTCGCGATAGAAAATCAGTTTTCCATCTTTCCACGACGTGAAAATTTCAGTTTCAACAGTTTGTATTTCAAGTCGATTATTTTCATTAACAAAAGCTTGTTCCCCCGGCTTTAGCGTAATCGACGTGCCGGCGCCGACACGAAGATTGACCGCGCCTGCAACCAGTGTGGTCTGAAAATCATCGTCAGTATAAGCTTTAACATTAAATGAAGTTCCAAGCACCTCTATCTCACCGTAGGCTGTGGAGACTATAAAAGGTTTTCGGCTTTTGATTACATCGAAATAGGCCTCCCCTTCGAGCTGAATGCTGCGCTGTCCCTTAAAATTGGAAGGATAACTCAGTTTCGACCCCGAGTTCAGCCAAACGAGTGAACCATCGGGCAAGGAAAATTTCGACTTTCCCCCGTAGGGTATGGAAATTTCCTGAACTTGCTGATCACTTGAAAACTTCTGAAAATGAACAAAATAGATACCACTTGAAATCAATAAGCCAAAAACAAAAGCTGCTGCAATCGATAAGGCTTTTTGATAAAGAATAGCTTTTTGCGACCGAACTGGCTTTATATTGACTGGCCTGATTCTGGATTTCAAACGATTCCACTGTTGTTCGACCTCAGGATTGTCTGCCTGAATTACTTTTTCCCGAAGTTCTTTCTGCTGCCCGATAAAAAACTGTTTGAAGGTTTCATCGACATGCATCTTTTGTAGCAAATCCTGTTCTTCTGCTGTCGACAATTTTCCTTGCATAAAGCGGAAAATCTGTTCTCTATAGGTCTGATAATTTTGCATTGAATTCTTGCCTTTCTATTGGTAATACAAGAAGACAAGCATTTTTACCAACCTACATCGGTATTTTTTTTCTAATTAAAATTGAAGTGAGTTTGAAAAAAGTGCCCCAAAGATCGAAAATCAGCAGCTACTCTTTTTGTTTTTCGATAAGTAAATAAAAAGCAATAATAAGCTCCGACTCAGTTGTTCCCGGGCTATAGTCATACCCTTAGCCAACTGTTTATCCACCATGGTCATGGAAATCTGCATTTCTTCGGCAATCTCCCGGTTTTTCTTTCCTTCAATCCATTTCATACGAAAAACGATCCCACACTTATCCGGCATTAGCTTGATAATTCGATTTAACTCGCGATGCAGTAAATCCTCCATGGAAACAAATGCGCCACTGGCTTCGAAACTCAAGTGGTGCAACTCTTCGGAAACAAGGCATGCCTGTTGATGTAGATATTTTTCTTCAACAATTCGATGCTTCAAGATATTTAAACACTTATTTTTTAGTACAGTAAAAATATAGCCCGGAATATTTCGCTCGCGTTCCAAAATGCTTTGGTCTTCCCAAAGTTGAAAAAACAAATCCTGAACAACATCATTGGCTTCGTCATCACTGTGAAGAAATGAGGCGGCATATCTCTTTAGCCGAGGATAATATAGCTTGAAAAGATCCTCAAAAATCCTCAGCCTTTCTTCTTGCCATCGTCCGATATTGTTACTATCCCAATTCATTTAAAAAACAATTTGCCGGCAACACATTTTATCGCTAAATAAGGACTTTTGAGCTTCGGCTATTTCTGTCTGTGCACAAATTTAGTTTAGCCAGTGCAGCAGGCATCGTTACTTAAAGATATAATGAATCACCGGCCCTTTTCCCTTTCTTTCGGGAGCTTGGAAAACTCCGGTTTCCTGATCACCCTGACGCTCCCGCCACGCATTCATTTCGGAACGGAACCTTTCCATTACTTCTTTGTAATTCTCATCCAATGCCAGGTTGTGCTGCTCATCCGGATCGTTCAAAACATCATACAATTCTTCAGCAGGGCGGTTGTGATACCGCCAGAGTACAGATGCTGCATGCTCCGCCTTAAACGACTCGTTGATCCAGGTTTCCCAATATTCGCGTCCGCCGTCATGATCTTTGGCTTTATTCATATGGGTATTGTACTGGATTTCAGGAGCCAGGTTTAAAATGTATTTATAGCGCTTGCTGCGAATCATTCGCATCGGAGCCATGTTCATTGTCCCGTCGCCGGTATGGCTGGCATAAACCAGCTCATGCAGGTCATTGACTTTACCCTGTAGTAAGGGAACCAAACTTTTCCCATCCACCTGTTCTTCCTGATCGCCAGCATTGCCCCCGGCCAGATCAATGGCTGTTGGCACCAAATCAGTGAGCGAGACCAAGGCGTTCGTTTCGCTGCCGCCCTGCAAAGTGTTGGGCCATTTAATCAGCAAAGGGACACGAATCCCGTAATCATAGAGGTTCCACTTTCCAAAAGCCCACTGCGGCCCCTGATCGGCTGTGAAAATCACTATCGTATTATCCTGTAATCCGTACTTTTCCAAGCTATTCAAAAGCTTTCCGACATTACCATCCATCTTGCTAATGTCAGTGTAGTAACGCGCCCTTGACTTCCGGGTAGCTTCGGTATCAATATGGATGGAGGGAATATCCACTTCAGCTGCATCATATTCCGCTTTCTCCGGCCAAATCACATGCGGACTATGGTCATTCACAACCAACATAAAGGGTTGGCCTGTTTTCGAAGCATCTGACAACCACGCATCCACCGGCCCCATGTTCAGGTCGGTCCACAACACGCCTTTGTCTTCATAACCGGGCTCCGGCACATTCGTGTTGTGAATCATATCGAATGGATACGAACTCATGGGCCCGATATGCAGCTTCCCGGCAAGTCCAACCTGGTAGCCCGCCGTCTGAAGGTACTCAGGCAAGGTTTTTATCCCTGCTGCAATACCGGCATGGTTGGCATGTGCCCCATTCCGGAAAGGATACAAGCCGGTATGTATTGAAGCGCGCGATGGCGAGCAGGTAGGCGAACTCGCAAAAGCATTGGAGAACACAACAGATTCATCAGCCAGCTTGTCCAGGTTGGGTGTTCTGACCACACGATTTCCATACGGTCCAATGTCGTTGGCTCCCAAATCATCGGCCACAAAAATGACGATGTTTGGATAAGCATCTTTAGGGGCAGGTGCAGACTTTAAGGTTACTGGCAGAATTAATGCCGATGCAATTTGTGAAGCAATTAAGGTCTTAGTTGGTTTCATCCTGATAAAATGTTGTTTTCGGGCAGGCAAGGTATCAAAAATACCTCGACACGCTATCCACCGACGAAATGTTTTTTTATCGCGGGACTCCTGGTCTATTTTTTTTAATTGAAAAATACAGGTATGGACTAAGTTCCTTGAAAATTTTATTACTTATAACTCAGCAAACGAAAGCAGCCTGAAACAAAAAGCAGTGCATTTTCAAGCTGACAATTCGGGAGTTTGAAGGTTTTGAAAAGTTAAGTGTTTTGTTTTTAACAACATAAATTCATGGTTCGATTCCCGGAAGTTCCACTTTTCCAAAAAGCATTCAATAAAAAACTCCTGTAAGCATCACATTTACAGGAGTAATTAATTTGCTGAGTGCGTCTTTAAAGATTGGCAAGTACAGTAAACACACATTTACCGTGGTAAAGGAGACTGAACCATTACCGACCGGTTAATTCAAACTTATAGCTTCCCGACTCCAACTTGACGATTAAACCATCAGCATCCATATGGACTTGCTGGATGCCGGAAACTCCCTTGACATAGTCTCCCTTTTCCCAAATGACTGTGCCGCCTTCTTTCAATTTCAAATTTTTAAAATCAAATGCTGGAAGGACAACCATACCTGCAGTATTTGATGGAAGCGTTACGTCATATTCAAACGAACCTTCCAATTTTGTCCAGGATGAAATGACCTGGCCAGCAACGGTTTCCTGCGAAGCCTCAACACTTGTCAAGCCCACAGGAACTGACGGGCACAAATAGATTTGCCGGTAACCTTTTTTAGTTTTTCCTTCCATTGGAGACTGGATGCCAGCCAGGTATTTATAAAAGTATTCGACAACTGAGCCAAACATTTGATGATTATGCGAACCTCTGCCATCCCAATGTTCAACAAAAGTGGTTGAGTTATTGGCAATCCAATATCCATAGCTTGGATAGGTCTTTCTGGTGGCTACCTGAAAAGCCAAGTCTGCTTGATTCCCCTGCACCAAAACAGGCCAGAGGTATTTTGTTCCGATTATCCCGGTGTGCAAATGCCCGTTTCTGGCATGAATATCATCGACAATGGTCTTTAGTACTTCATCCCGATATTCCGATGGGACCACATCGCCATGAAGCGCCAAAAGCTGATAAGTTTGGTAGGTGTAGTCCGTTCCGTACAGGGAGGTTTCCGGATTGAAAAACTTCTTATTGAATTCCTGTTTGATGGTGTCGCTCAAGGCTGCAAAACGCTTGGCATCATCCGTATTTTCCAAAAAAGCAGCAATCTTTGAAAGGAGTTTGGCATTGTAGTAATAATAGAACGTATTGACAACCGGATGATTGGGACAATCAGACTCCCCGGGTGCACACCATTCTCCCAATGAATACCAGTAACTGTCAAAATCATTAACAATGTACGGTTCATCAGGATTGGCATCTGTTTTGGCCAAATTGATCAGGTATTGCAGGTATTTCTTCATGGTTGGATAATGTTCCTTCAAAATCCGTGTATCGTTATAATAGTGGTTCATCCAATAGGGAATCAGGATATACGCGCTTCCCCACGCAACTCCCCCACCCATTCCACCAACAAGCGTGGGTGATGTATTTGGGATACGTCCATTTTCCTCTTGTGAATCGCGCATATCGTTCAGCCATTTGGTATAAAAGGCAGCCATTTGAAAATCATGGATTGATGTTTCTGCAATCACCTGCCCATCACCGTTATATGCCCCTTTTTCCCGCTGCGGACAATCAGTTGGGTACGAAATGTTATTTGCCTTTTGCGACCATAGACCAGCTTTGTGGATTTGATTCAATAATGAATCTGAGGATACAAAGGTTCCATTTCGCTCGATCATTGAACGCACCACTCTGCCTTCAACCTTTAGTTTGTCCAAATTTTTGCGATCACTTGTAGTCACTTCGATGTAGCGAAAACCGGTATAGAAGAAACGGGGTTCATATATAGCATCTTCGTCATCTTTCAAAGTATAATCGGTCCATGTCAACGCATGATACCTGTCCTTCTCACTTAACCAGTCGCCGGCCTCCAACGGTTTTGGAAACAGCGAATCATTTAAGGTTTCTGCGCCCCGTACACGAATGGACTGGCCTGCTTTTCCCTTCATTTCCACACGCCACCATCCGGCAATATTTTGTCCCAAATCAAACAAGTAAACACCATCAGATATTTGAGTTGAAGTAACCGGAACAACAGTTTCCGCTACTTGAATGGGCGGCAATAGTTGCGCCCTGAGCTTTCCTCCCGGATCCGGTGCCAGTTTTGCATTCGCCCAGTCATCAGCGGTGAGGTTGGCCGAAGCCCATCCGTCAATTCCCTTGCGGGCATCATAATCCTCGCCTCCATAAATATTGTTGAAACTAATTGGCCCTTCCGTATATTTCCAGGTTTCATCGGTGGTAACCACGTCATGGCTGCCGTCGTCAAACGTGATGTTCAGCTGCATAATAAAACATGGGTTTCCGAGTTGGCTACCGTCACTTCCCCAACTATACCGCTCGTTAGTTTTACGCAAATTGTAGGCACCATTCCCAAGCATCACACCCAAAGCATTTTTGCCTTTCTGCAAAAGTTCGGTGGCATCAAAAGTCGAATACAGGACTCGCTTTCTGTAATCGGTAATTGCAGGGTCCAACACATGTTCGCCAAGCTTTTGTCCATTCAAATAAAGCTCGTAAAAGCCTGCAGCTGTAACAAAGGCAAAAGCCTGTTTGACCTTCTTATCAAATGAAAATTCTTTTCTGAAGATGGGACTGGCATCCACAATTTCTTCATTGGTTGTAATCCATTTCGCTTGCCAGTCAGATGGATGAAAAAACCCGGTATGAAACGATGCTGGCTTACTCCAATACTCCACACCATCATCGGCCCTTACGCAAACGCTCCAAAAGTAGGTGTGGTCGCTCTCCAGCGGAATTCCTTCATATTCGACATTTACGGTTTTTGCCGATTCCACTATGCCCGAATCCCATATTTGCCCATTTTTCTGGTCAATTTCCTTCTAACTTTTACTTACCAAAACCTGGTATGAACGCTGGTAAACACCCCGCTCATCCGACATTATTTTCCATGAAAAACGGGGACTTTGTACATCAACTCCCAGAGGGTTGGATTGATATTCGCAGCGTAAATCTTCAACAGCAATATTTCGCGAAGAACAAGAAACCAAAGAAAATAGGAGCGCTGCATAAAATATGAAGTGGCATGGGGAGCATTTTTTTAAACTGAGAGAAAGATCTGGTTTATCCATAGTATAGGTTTGATTAAATGATTCATAAATTTAACAATCATTGAAGTATCGCGCATCTTACGGACGGATATTTTTCCAAAAGAATCAAAATCGAACAATTTTTCACATGTGAAGGGGGCGATAGGCGGTCAGAATCATTGAAAAAAAACCGATCAAAGTGATCACCCCATAGCGCTTCAAAAAATCCATCTGGTAAAAGAAACTTGCCCATACACGATTTTTTGATCGTCAATCCCGACTTTTCAATTGAAGGGGTGCTTATGGTCAAACCCAACTGGGAACACTCGTCATAAACTCAAGATAAATACTTTATAAGAAAAAGTCGATTGTTCAGAGACACAATCCGATGACTCGCCCGACCACCATTCATTGGCAAACCGAAAGACACTGCTTGTCGGCTCCGGCAGCTTCGCCACACCAAACACAAGCTCCTGTAAATACAACATTTACAGGAGCTTGTACTTGGATATTAATCTCCTAAAAACAAGGGCTGGCTGGCAAAATAGGCGCACAGGTACTTTAATGCGATAAATGGCTAGTTTTCGTTCCTGTTGCGACGCATGGCCCACACACCAATTCCGCCAATAGCAATCAAACTGCCCACAAAGACAGCTATATTCACATTGCGTTGCGCATTTCTTGCTTTGTTAAGCTGTTTCGAACCGATTCCTTTGTCTGCAATAAAATTTTCCAACTTTCTGATTCGACTTTCCAATTCCTCTTTAATTTTCTCGTTAAATTCCATATTATTAATGCTTTAAAGTTTCATTCTAAAAATTAGAACGATCAGCAATTAAAATTGTTTGCATGATGATTTACTTCGATTTTTCGAATCACCCCATACCGTCAGTATTTTTCGAAAAGAAAATTAATCGGGATTGCAGGTTGTGCGCAAACTGCCTACGGTAAAAAAAGGCACCATCGTTTTGCTTGACGTCCAGCTTTACGCTGCAAGTTCAATCTAATAAACCAGCGTAACCGTTCCTCTCTGACTTTGTTTCTTGCCAAGAAAATCCTGATAAACCAGCACCCAGGTATAAACTCCGGTCGGCGCATTCTGTCCGTTCTTCATTTTGCCATCCCAGCCAGCAAACTCGTTCCTGGCTTCGTAAATCCTTTCGCCCCAGCGGTTAAAGATTTGCAGGTGGTAGCCTTCTTCCAAAATTCCATCGTGCCGAAGCAAGAACACGCGATTTTCAGGGTTCGAGCTGTTTGGGTTGAACGCATTGGGAGGAAAAACCCGGTCGGGGGCGATCAAAACACGCTGCCTCACGGTATCGACACAAAAAAATTCATTTTCGGCAATCAATTCCACTTCAAACCAACCCAATTTGGTGTAATTGTAGCTGGGGCTGTGTTCTTCGGAAAATCCAATGGAGTCGCCAAAACTCCAAGAGTAGGAGCTCGCGGCTTGGCTTTCATTTTCAAATTGAATTGTGGGCGCCAGGATATTGACTTCAGGCGGATTTGGACGAAAAGCAGCGCTGGGCTTTGGAAAAACGCGAACCGACTGCGCCAGCCAGCTGGTATCGGCACAACCGGTCAGGCTTGAAAGGGCAACGGCCGAGATGACCAATTCCTGATCGGGCGTTCCAAAACGGCGAAACGGCGCATCCGATTCAGCTTCGTAGGCCGATTGCTGGCCAAAATTCCAGGAATAGCTCAGCTCATCGACCGGATCTTCAGCGATAGCCTGAAAGTTCACCTCCAGAGGCGAACAACCTTCCGACACATCAGCATTGAGTTGCACCCGAGGCTTGCGTTTAACCGGAAAAACTACCTGCTCAGTTTTGCATTGATACGCTGTTGTAATTTGCAGACCAATAGTGGCCTGCGGCTTGTTCAACAACTGAACTTCAAATGGCCCCTGCCCTGTTCCCGGATCATTGACAAGCTCTTCCGCATCCAATGCCGACAAGTCCCAGTGGTAAGTATCCTGCGGGTTGGCCGTACCCGTGTAGCGCACTTCAAACTGATGATCGAAGCAGGAATCCGGATCAAGCGAGGTCTCCACGGTGGGCACCGGGTTAACCCTGATCAGATCTTCCATCAGACCATAATTCTCACAACCTTCGTCCGAAACAATACGCAAACCCACATCAAAAATGCCATCTTCCATATAAGTATAAGCCGGATTTTGGGCAGCACTGGTTCCCCCATCTCCAAATGTCCAGGTAAAATCAGTCACCGGTTCGGTCGTCTCAGCGGAGAAAGCGGCAACAAATGGCTCGCATCCTTCCGGGTCATCCACACTTATTTCCAGATTTGGAATGACTTTAATATATTCCACGGCAGTATCGCTTAAACAGCCCCCTTCATTCACCATCAGGCCCAAAGTCCGGTTATCGCGGCTATCAAAACCCAGCGCAACGTTCACCTCAGTCAATCCGGTTCCGGATGCGTAAATTGAATCAAAGAAAAACCAATTGTACTCCGCCTCTAAGGTTCCATCACCTGTATAAAGAACATCAAGGTTATAACCGTAGCACGCTGCACTATCAATACTGAAGTCACTTTTCGGGGTTTTATAAAAGCTCAGATTGAGTGAATCCTTTGTTGCACATCCGAATTGGTCGGTCGCTGTCAGATACGTTTTATAGGTGCCCCAATCGGTGGCCGTGGCTTCGCTTGGGTTTGAATTGGACGAAAATCTTAAAGCCGAAGCCACCGGCTGCCAAGCCAACTGTCCCTTGTCCACCTCAACAGCAATCTCCCCGGTCTTTTCATCGCAGAACAAGGTGTCTGTGCCTGTTAAATCAATAACCGGATACGCATGCACCGTCACGCTCACTTCGGCTTCGGTTTCGCAACCAAATTCATCCTCAACTCGGACGCTGTAATTTCCGGCTTCGGAAGTGTAAAACTTTTGTTGGTCGTAACCGTCATTCCATTCGTAAATGGAGTGAACCCCGGCATCGAGCTCGGTGCTGTCGCCCAGGCAAATGTTGCGGTCACCACCAAAATCAACCACGGGCAGCGATCTGACTTCAACCGTAAAGAAGGCAGAATCAACACAACTGCCATTGGTCGAAACCACTTTGTAAACCGTCGTCTCTGTCGGGCTGGCGATTGGATTGGAAATATACGGATCGTCAAGCCCCGCTTTGGGGAACCACTCGTACGAACCAACAAACTCGTGGTTAAGCTGAACTTCGTCGTTCATGCAAATGGCTTTATCCAGCTCCGTATCAAATTCAATATTCCACACATTGATATTGAAAGAAGCTGAAAGGCTGATATCCGGATCGCCGGTCATTCCACCATATTCTATGTAATAGCCTTGTGGGTTATAATACTGTGATGTTGGCCCATCTCCTTCGTTTCGCAAGTCATTCCATGAACCCGGCGCACTGCCTGGATTTTGAGTCACGTGGGCATAATCTTCTCCTAGTCCTCCATTGCTCTGCGGATAGGAGTTGTTTGGTTCGCCGGCGCTCCAAAAAGAATACTGATTGTTTATACGCTGTCCATTCGACTGACCGCGCCAAAATAAGGTTCCTGCTTCCGGTCCGGTTACCCATCGCCAGTCGCCTTCTACCTCAACATCGTTCGCACCAATCCAGCCAAAGCCGGTTACCTTGTCGCGAATAAAATCATTCTCCGCTTTAGAAGTAATGGTTGCCAAATAGCCTTGCAAGCCATTGTATTTCATCTCCGCCGACTCCGCCTCTGCTTTTGCATCCGTCCAGGTGATACCAGGCTTGTTTATGTACCGGTAGAAGTGGCCCGTCGCCGGCAAGTAGTCAGCATCCTGCAAGGTGACTGCAACCGACCGAACACCATTGGTGGGCGAAGCCGCCAGATTGGTATATTCCACCTGCCCGACCGCTGCCCGGTATTCGGCTGCGGTAGCATTGCCGGTAAGAAAAAGGGAACCTAAATTGGCATCCCAATCTGCTTTGATCTTTTCGGTTTCCGCAAAACTCAAGCGATCTTCGCCCTGTATGTAATTGGAAATGGAGATTTTTAGCCCGGGGATATCTTCTCCGATAATCAGCACCAGCGAACCGATTTCCACCGGATCACCACAATAATCAAGCTGTGCATCTTCCAATGCCCTAATCTGAGTTTGAGCAAAAGCCAGTTGACTAACAAACAAAAAAACAATGACCAGCAAATTAACTTTCATAAAACAGAGTTTAGCGATTCGTTACTGGTCATGGGTTGTTTGGTCACCGAATAATCATCAATTTTTAGAGGAGAAGTACTTCATAAACTGGGCACGCTCGTAGAGCATCGGATCTTCAAGTTTGGCGTAAGACAGACGTCCGCGGAAGGCATCGATGGTTTCGAAATTCCATTTTTCCATAAAGGCTTCCAGATCGGACAGAATACCGTTAAGCACCTGTGCCCCTTCAATATAAACCACCGAACAAAGTTGAGCAACCTGCGCACCGGCCAGCAATTGTTTGGCAACCGCTGCTCCATCGTGAATTCCAGTTGATGCAGCGATCTCGAGTTTTGGAAGCGCCGAATTCACCAATCCAACCCAACGCAGCGTACGACTCATTTCGGCTGGCGAGCTAAACACTTCGGAGGAAGAAAGCTCCAGCTTGTCGAGGTTAATGTCGGGCTCATAAAACCGGTTGAACATGGTCACCGATGCAGCGCCATTGGCCATCAATTTTTCAACCATATTCAGGAGGTTTGAAAAGTAGGAACCGATTTTTACGCCCACCGGAATGTTGACTTCCTTTTTCACTTTCGCCAACACGTCAACATACAACTGTTCAATATCGGCGCCCGACTGTTTCCGGTCGGTTGGAACAACAAACAGGTTAAGCTCCAGCGCATCGGCGCCGGCTTTCTCAAAATCGTGGGCAAAACTTGTCCATTCTTTGGAAGTGACGCAATTGATGCTGGCAATGATGGGAATAGACACCGCTTTCTTGACAGCCTTCACCAGCTCCAGGTGGGCCGTGATGGAGTTGTTGCGGGTGTAGTTCCAAATATAATCTTCGGCCTCGGGATAGAGGTTTTGCGGATCTTTGTTAATCAAGTGGCTCACTTCGCTGTTGATTTGCTCTTCAAAAAGCGATTTAATAACAACAGCTGCTGCCCCCGCCTCTTCGAGCGACTTAATTTTTTCTACTGAATTGGTCAGGCCTGAACTGGCCACTACAATTGGGTTTTTCAATTTCAAACCCATATATGTTGTCTCTAAGTTTACCATTTTGCTTTTTTTTTATGATCCGAAGATATTAAAAAATTTACTCTGTTTTGATATTATTCAATGATACTCCCGTTCTCCGAAGATTTTACTCCCGACACGAACCATGGTACTCCCGGCTTCGACAGCCAACTGATAATCGCCGGACATGCCCATGGAAATCTCCGAAAACGACGCCTGATCCTGAAAGTAGTGTTCTTTTAAGTTCTGAAAATATTGGCTAAGCGACAGAAATTCTTTTTTCACCTGATCCAAGTCGTCGGTATAAGTCGCCATGCCCATGACTCCGCGAAGCTCAATAAACTCCAGCGCAGCAAAATCGGGACTGGACAGCAAGGCTTTGGCTTCGTCCAAACTGAGCCCGAACTTGCTTTCTTCTTCAGCAATATGAAACTGCAACAAACACGGAATTACCCGCTTATTTTTCCGTCCTTCTTTGTTGATGGCTTTCAGAAGTTTGAGCGAATCAACACCATGAATCAGGCTGATAAATGGTGCCAGATATTTAACCTTGTTAGTTTGCAGGTGCCCAATAAAGTGCCATTCAATATCTTTCGGCAGTTCTTCCTGCTTTTGAATTAACTCCTGCACTTTGTTTTCGCCAAACACCCGATGTCCCGTTTGGTAGGCTTCCATGATGGCTTGTGCCGGCCAGGTTTTCGACACCGCCACCAGGCAAACACCTTCATTCAATTCCTTCTTTACTTGTTTTATGTTTTCAGCAATTCCCATAGTAACAGATTGAACCACAAATCTACAAAAGCGGTGGAAATTGCCCAGCTAAAACCCCAAATATTTCAGGTTGACCGGCAATGTTTAGATCACGGATTGCTATGCATTTTTCTATCTTTGCACCCTTCATGCAAACGAACAAAGAACAGACGATACTCAAGATGAATGAGTTGGGAAAAGCGAAAAAGCCTTTCGTTTTCCTGATTGACTTCGATTTTCAGAAAGCCCGGGTTTGGGAGTGGGAAGAAAGCCGACAGCACCTGCTTTGGCAAACGCCAAAACACAGCAACTTTGAGCCCGTACAAAAAACAACCGGGCCAATCAGCTGGAAGGTTTGTCCGGTGAGTTACGCCCGCTATCAAAAAGCCTTTGCGCTTGTACAGCACCACCTGCACAACGGCGACAGTTATTTACTAAACCTGACCATGCCCAGCCGTATCGAAACCAGTTTATCGCTTGCTGAAATTTTTCAGGCCAGCCATTCGCCTTATAAGCTCTTGCTAAAAAATGAGTTTGTCTGTTTTTCGCCCGAAATCTTTATCCGGATTGAAAACCAGGAAATCTCGTCCTTTCCCATGAAAGGGACCATAGACGCAAGGCTTGAAAATGCCGCCTTCATTCTGAAAAATGATAAAAAGGAACTGGCCGAGCACAATACCATTGTTGATCTGATCCGAAACGACCTGAGCATGGTGGCGGACCAGGTGCAGGTAAAAAAATACCGCTACCTCGACCACATCAAGTCGAACCGGAGTGAACTGCTGCAAATGAGTTCGCAAATTACCGGGAAGCTGACACCTGATTACCATCAAAACCTGGGTAGTATTGTTGCCACGCTTCTGCCTGCCGGATCGATCAGCGGGGCACCCAAAAAGAAAACAGTAGCCATTATTAAAGAAGCCGAAAAATACGATCGCGGCTACTACACCGGCATATTTGGTGTTTTTGATGGAGAAAACCTGGATAGCTGTGTCTTAATTCGCTACCTTGAGCAACACAATGAACAGCTGACCTTTAAGAGTGGCGGTGGTATTACTTTCCAGAGTAATTGCCAGCAGGAATACGAAGAACTAGTAAACAAAGTCTATGTCCCTCTTGCTTGAAACCATAAAAATTGAAAACGGAAAGCCGGCAAACATGCCGTGGCACAACCGGCGCTTCAACAAAGCCAGAAAAGACTTGTTTTCGCTGCCTGAAATCGATTTGCAGGATGTGATTGTGATTCCTGAAAATTGCCGGAACGGACTTTTTCGATGCCGGATCCTTTATGGCGAAACAATCGAAACAATTGAATTCATCGCCTATCAAGCCCGAGACATAAAAAGTTTGCAGGTGGTTTATGACGATTCGATTGAATACGCCTACAAATACGCCGACCGTTCCAACTTGCAAGCACTGTACGACCAACGTGGACCCGCCGATGAAATCATCATTATCAAGAAAGGTCTGGTGACCGACTGCTTTATTGGCAACCTCGTATTGTTTGATGGTCAAAAATGGTGGACACCAGACCAGCCTTTGTTGCACGGAACCCAACGTCAGAAATTGCTTGCCGAGGGTCGAATTCACGAAGCGCCTATCACCAAAAATGACTTGAATAGCTTCAAGGAAATCGGCCTGATCAATGTTTTTTTTGATTTAGACAACATGCCGCGTTTAGAAACAGGCCAAATAAAATGGTAAACTAACGACTAACAATCAGAAACTTAAACCCGTCCTGGAAGCACAGGTCGTGAATCATCTGAATGAAAATCAAAAAAAACACAGGGAATGCTATCAAACCTATTTTTTTATTGACTCATTTTTGTATTTTTCGACAAGTTTATAACACAAAAAAATAGCTAATAACTGCCTTTCTGGGCGCAAAAGATACGGAGGATAAAACCATGACTGTCAGCAAACCAAGAGTAATTAAAGATTTCGAAAAGCTGGAAAATAAAATCCAGGAACAGATTAAGTTGGTGTATCCTGAAGGATTCAGCCAGCACCTGATCACATTTACCAACAAGGACGGTTTGCTGGTAAGTGCGCTGCCGTTTGAAACAGACGAAAAGTATTATTTGGTGCGAATGACGACCCAACAAGCCGAAGACATTATTAGCGATGACGATGACTACGACGATGACGGCACCTTAAAAGATGAGTCGCGTTCAATTTACGAAGACAAGTATGCCGAGCTGGACTACATTGCTGAAAATTTGGAAGATAATGCAGCCGATGATGATGACGACGACGATGCGGATGACGATGATGATGATGATGATGATATCTAATCGTTCAAAACCATAAAATATTGGAGGATTGCCGGGTAGGTGATCCTTTTTTTATGCTTCCTGTCGCGCGTTTACCCCTTCCGAACGAGTGACAGCCCCTTCGATAAGGGGTGATGACCCCTTGGACAAGGGGCTACTACCCCTTGGTGAACGGGTGATTACCCCTTAGACAAGGGGCTATTACCCCTTGGTGAACGGGTCATCGCCCCTTAGGGAAGGGATAATTACCCCTTAGGGAAGGGGTAGTCACCCCTTGGTGAAGGGGTACGAACAGGCAGTCCATCGCCCGCTATTTTCTTTTGGCATCATTTTTACTGCTCTTGATAGTCAATGACAGAATAAAATTTTGGACCCCATGAATCGATTAAGTCACTGGAAAAATAAAATCAAAGCCAATATTCGTTACCTGATTGGTGGCCTCGTTTTCCTGCTTGGCATCCTGTTTATGTTTGTTCCATTCATTCCGCTCGGATATGTCTGTTTGGGCATCGGAGCCTTTCTGCTTTCGCCGGCAATCCCGGCACTGAAACGGCTCATTAAGTTTGTCGAAAAGAAAGATCCAACAAACAAGGTCAAAAAAATGGAAGAAAAAACTGACGAATTCATCAAAGAGAAAATAGAACAAAAATAGGCCTGGCCTGCGGCTACGATCCTTCTTCCAGGTCGCCTTGTGCATCGCGTGCAATTTCAGTCGCTGAATCAGGCGCGATAAAGTTGTTTTCAATGGCATGGCGGGCAGCTTCAATCGTATCGTAAGCTAAAATCATGGGCACATTCAACTGCTCCATTTGGAACAAAATCTTGCTTAACCGCTGCTCCCGAGCTTTCTTGCGTACCACCCGAATATACACAGCGCGAATACGGTTGGGATATTCCGCGGCAATTTGGCTGTAGATTTCAGGATCGTGCTGTCCGTTGTCGCCAATCAGGATAAATGACATGGCAGGGTAAGTTTCGAACAAGGTCTTAATTTTACGATACTTATGCTGATGATCGCCGCCTCCCGACTTCCAGAACTTCAGTATATTTACCTTCAGCTCACGCAACAAAAATACCCCTTTCGGAAACCCATGGTGAATGCAGAAATCTTCGAGCAAATCGTATAAATTCCACTCACTGCTTGACACATAAAAAAATGGGTTGGATTGTTTGCCGTCTTGCCCCACATGGAGAGCCCGATAAAAAGCCGCCACACCCGGAAACGGTTTTCGGGTGCGCGAATTTCGCCAAAGCATGAGCCATAGTTTGCGCAACGCCTGGGTGGCGTGACTCACCAAAATCGTATCATCCACATCCGACACCACCCCAAATTCGGCATCTGTCCCCGGAATCAGGATTTCACCGCGGGTGCTCACCTTTCGTTCCTCGCCGGTAATGTCAGAATGAAGGGTAGCCACGTAAGGAAGCCACACCGAATTCGGATTGGTAACCGGCGAAACGGAATCGAACCGAACTTTAAACAGGCCTGTTTCACCGGTAATCGCCTCCTGCCGTTCGCCATTAACCTGAACTTCAACGTTTGCACCTGGAATTTCATCACTCGAATATCGCTTGATCATCGCCAACAGATTCTCCCATCGGGTATGCTTCTCATCGGGCTTGGCCATGCCCTTATCTTCGGTCACGTAGCCACTAACCAGCAGCTGTTTCCCATTGCCATAGCCATGGTACGGAATAATGATGGGGACACCCAACCATCCCAAACGGTACTTGACAAACAGTTTGATTCGCTTATAAACACTTTGGGTTATCTTTTTAAAATATCGAAATGTTTTGGTCGCCTTCACCATAAGCCTGCTTTTTTGGCATGAGATTTATAAGTTATAGGGAAAAAGATTGCATAACACATGCCAAATAATCAATTAAATAAACCGCAAAAAATCCTGTTCGTCATCAACCCCATTTCGGGCGACATTGACAAAAACGATCTGCTGGAGAGAATAAAAACCTTTTCGGAACAACGACATTTTACTTTTGAAGTGTATCATACCAAAGGGCAACATGATGCCAAGCTCATTTCCGAATCGATTGAAAAATATGAACCGGATAAAGTGGTGGCCGTGGGCGGTGACGGCACCTGCAATTTACTGGCTAAGATACTGATGAATAAAAATATTCGCATGGGAATTATTCCGCTTGGATCGGCCAACGGAATGGCCAAAGAGCTGGAAATTCCACAAAATCCAGACAAAGCGTTGGAAACCATTGTTGCAGATAAAACCAAAGCCATCGATTTGCTGGTCATCAACCGAGCATACATCTCCATGCATCTCGCTGATGTTGGTATTAATGCGCAAGTTGTCAAGCGCTTCGAGCGGGATCAAATCCGTGGCTTTCCGGGCTATGCCAAGCACTTCATTCAAGAGCTTTTTGCTGCCAAACCGCTCAAATTTAAGGTGACCCTCGATGGCCGAAAAATCATTAAGAAAGCTTATATGGTTGTGATTGCCAATGCGACCAAATACGGTACCGGCGCCATGATTAACCCCCGGGGAAACATCAGCGACGGCCAGTTTGAAATTATCTTTGTCCGACCGTACTCCGTTTGGCATCTGTTCCAAATGATCGTTCCATTCTTCACCCGAAAAATTCATGAATTGGATTACATCAAAAGCTTCAGTGGCAAAAAAGCGACTATTCACAATTATGAAAAAAAAGAACTTCAGATCGATGGGGAACTTATTGGACGATTGAAGGAAATAAACGTAGAAATAAATCCTCAGGCCTTGGAAATCTTAGTCCCGGAACGCAAAGGCAAAGGTTTATTTTCAACAATAACCAACGAAAGCTGAACGGCTAACGAACTAAAGTCAGTACAGTTCGTTCAACAGCACATCGTCCAGGTAACTTGTCGATTGAATTTCAACCTCGTGCGGAGCAAGGGCAAGATGCTGATAAGCCACTTCCTTGTTGACAAAGGAGCCAGTCCTTCCTTCCGTATAGTCATTGAACGAAGACATCTCCCATTGGGCGGGATCATTAACCAAGCCGGCCATTACCGGAGTTTGATGGATATACAGGAAGCAGGTGGTCACATAATCGACCTGGCCAAAATCGTTAAAAATGGACACCGACTGATCATTCAGCCGCTTGGCTTTGGTTGAATGCGCAAATAAATGTCCGCGTCGGCCATACCTTCGATTAAATCCCTGGGTATAAGCGCCAGCCAGAAAACTCAACTTTTCCGTAAGCCGCTGGGTCTTGTGCCGGAACCTCGAATCGGTCCACTCAGCGCCTTCGGCTTTTACTTTGATCATCAGGTGAAAATGATTGGGCAATAAACACCAGGCAAGCACATCGCAGCAGGGCAGCAGAAATGCCTCAAGCTTTTGCACAAAAAACAAATAATCTTCCCGCGACCGAAACAGCGTTTCATTCGATCGGTTGTAAATGTGGTATATGGCATGCTCTTGAAAATTCATGGTATCAGTATTATTGGTGGACATTCAAAAAAAATGGTTAATCGCAACAAGCTTGCCGAAAGACAGCTGAAACAGAAAACCATGTTTTTCTTTATACCGACGAACGCATGAAATGTTTGAATTCGGTCTGAAAAATATTAGTCTATTCTAATTTCTACTGTTTTCACCTGCACTTCTCCTTTTTCGTTCACCGCACGAACAACAATCAGGTATTCTCCGGTATTGTCTCCGGTGTTAAACTCCAGGCGGGCAAAACCGGAATCATCGAGTTGAAGTGACGAATTCCAATAGATGCAGTTGCGGAGGTCGGGAATTCGACTAACAGGCAACTGGGTAGTTGGTGTTTTACCCTGATCCTCTGAAAGCATGCTATAGGAAATGAAACGGCCGACTGAAGGCAGATCAATACCTGCCAAATCCCCCTTTCGCGAAAAGAAGCTGATGATTCCGCCATAGGTAATATTGCCCCTGACATAAGGATTGACAACCACTTCAATTCGCTCAAGCTTCTCCGGATCAAGCTCTAAAACCGGCTCAACATCAAATACCGAAACCATATCTATCATAACCAAAGGAGCATAAATATCCAGTTCCGGATGTAGACCAACCACGGCCAATTTTCGCTTTCCTTGCTCGTTTTTAACACGCACTCTTGGAATCAACTCATGAATGTACTCACTAACGGAAGGTAGAGTGATGTACTCGTCAAGATTGAGTGAAAAATCGGGATCGCCATAAAAAGCAGCATTGAGGGGAATAGCTTCCGCTGTAGATACCTGAACCTGATCGCGATACAAGTCCTGCAACTGCGAAGTAAAGCTTAGGCTTTCGTACAAGGGTCTGGTACTCTCCGAAAGATTCATCGTCACAAAAGGTAAGTCGAGTTCACCAGACGAAAAATCATTGTCAACCAAGATAAGAGGCTGATGGGCCTCCTGCTTAGCTTTGGCGGAAATAAACAACTCATAAGTCCCTGTCAACTTCGAAAGGTCGAAATAAAACCGGCCATTCTCATCAGTCAGCATATTTAGATTTTCCGGATTTTCCTTAAAAATTGTCAGTCCCACCAGGGTGTACGGTAACGGAAGCGAATCCGGTTCGTTGATTACCTGCCCCGACATAGACACACCGCGGGTTTCAGCGATAAAATCATTTGAAAAAAGCCATTGACTGGTTCCCGACAGCTTGGGGTTAAGTGGCTTTTCAGTTCCCTTTCGAATTACAGAAACCACGAGCTCATCTCGATAGTCTTCCCAATTATCCAACTGTAACTTCACCTCAAGCTGTTGCCGCTTCTTCAACTGCTTTCTATCCATCTGAACTGAAATTCCAGTTATTTCCGGCTGGGTACCGATCAACATGCCTTCACTGACCACATTTTCGCTTCGCGGTTCAAGTAGTTCATCGCGAAAAGGGTTAATGATTCGAACCATTTTAAAAAAGTGAGTTTCAACCGGAAAGTTCCGCATCCACCGAGTATAAGCCCGCAGGTAGTAATTACCGGTCAATGTCCATTTCGGGATAGGCAAGGCGCCACTGGCTGTTTCGTTATAATCAAATTTTGTTTGAACGATCACTTCGCCATCGGGCGTTAAAAGCTGGACGTACAACACGTTGCTCCAGGCGTAATTATGCAATTTATGCTCCGAAATATTCATGGCTGAAAACAAGATCTCCTCATTGGCACAGTAGGTTTCCCTGTCGGTAATTAAAAGTGTCTTTTCAGTCAACAACCGAGCTTCAGAATCACTTATATTCACTTGTGCCCAAGCTGTTTTCACGCCGGCAACAAAGTATAGTATGCTGACTGCCAGATAATATATTGCTTTCGTTCTTCTCATTCCTCAATCCAGTAAACAGGTTTTTCGGTTGTGCCTCCCTTCAGGGTGCAAATAAAACATTCTGAAGCGGCAAAGCCCCAAACCTGATTGAAGTTTGCATCTTTGGTCAGCACCAAGTAAAGCGGCCGGGGCTCGTACGGATACGGCGGTACTTCTTCCGAGGGAGGAATAGGAGTACAATATTCCACCTCGCTAAACGACAAGTCAGGCACGTCTAAAACGGTTATTCGACGTGTACTGACTGAAGAGACTCCAAAGTAGCCCAGCACAACTTCCGATGAATCGGTCACATTCCTAATGTTACTGATCGCATTAGCTGGCTGCTTGCCAAATAAATCAACTGCTTCCTGATTGTTTTTCCGCAGGTTATCCCAATAATAATAGGCTGATTCGGACACTGAAAGCTGCTTGACCAGTAAGCTGTACTGGTACATTAATCGCTGGGTATGATCGTTGACAAAGTGCAACGGATACCTGGAGTAACTGTTTTGGCTAAATCCCTCAGTTGACAGCGTATAAACTTCATCAATGTTTTCGGTTTGGTAGCACACATAAAAAGAATAGTCAGTACCCCCTTCATGAAAACCATCATAATCGAGGTACCGGGTAATTGGCCAGGTTGAATGATACTCGTAGGTTTCCTCCAGTTTCCAACGAAAAAATTTGCTATCGTTTTCGTTGCCATTAAAATCCAGGTAAAACTGTAATCCATTTTCATCGGTTCCGCGCTCGTAAGTACCTTTTGTTTCCAACTCATAGTAAACCGATTCTATTGGCGGGCAAGCCAACATTTCTTCAAAGGTGCTAAGGTACAACTCGCCTTCAGGAGTGGTTACCGAAAGTCGAAACCTTGCTCCAACCTCCAGATTGGCCTGATCTATCTCACCCACATAATGACCAGGCTTCGGCCCTTCATAAAAATCAAATCGATTTCCCTGGTCGTCTTCCACAAAAACATCGCATTCCGACACCGGCGAAAACCGGGGGAGATCAGGAGGAGTGGATCGAGAAACAACAATTTGCTGCCACCCGTCTTCATCGGTAATTGTACCATCAATAACCAGTTTGCCTTGGAAATCCGTTTCGGAATCAAGGTAGTATCGATCAATGCATGCACCTGAAAAAATCAAGATCAATCCGATAAATTGTAAAAACCTAGTTATTTGCATAGTTTCCAAGTTTCCAGTTCCACGATAAGGTAACAATCGGAACACCAATCACCGCGTATTGATATCCCCTTAAGTATCCATCCTCAGACTGAAAGAAGACCGAATTGGGATTTTTCCTTCCAGTCAGGTTATAAACACTTAACATCCAGTAGCTGTGCATGGGCTTCTTTGATTTCAGGTTTCCTTCCAGTTTGATTGATGCATCCAGCCGCAGGTAATCTGGAATACGGTAAGCGTTTCGCTCAGAATAGTCAACAAAAGGCTGATCATCCATGTAGTAGATCCCTTCAGGCATGGTAATTGGCCGACCAGTATTGTAAACCGAATTCATTGAAAACGACAAGCGGCGGAATGGTTTATAATTCACCACAAAATTCATCACATGTGGCTTGTCAAAGTTCGAAGGATAGGTTTTTCCCTGATTGATTCTTTCAAAATCGTTCTCTCCATTAACGGTAATCAACGCCCGTGAATAAGTATAAGAAGCCCATCCATTCAGCCGGCCGGTTTCTTTTGAGAACATAAACTCAGCGCCATATGCTTCCTGTTCTCCTTGTAAGATCGTCGTCTCCGCATAAGGGCTTTTCAAAAAATCAGCTCCATCCTTATACTCTACCACATTTTTGCCTGTCTTGTAGTAAAACTCTGCGGTAGCAGAAAGTCCCAGCTTGTTGATATTATGATAGTACCCTGCTGAATACTGCATGGATTCAGGAGGTTTAATGTGTGTGTCCACCAGCTTCCACTGGTCGTTGGGTGCAATGGAAATGGTATTGCTCAACATAAACAGGTATTGGGTCATTTGAGTAACTGACAGTTTGATGGAATTGTGCTGCCGGATTCTGAAATCCAGCCCGGCTCGGATCTCCGGATTCCGGTATGTTACTATCTTTTCACCATTCCCATAGGTTTCGGTTCCAATCATATTGCGATCATCCAATGCAGTTCCCGGCAAATAGGTACGAACACTCTTGGGGCCGAAGGTCGAAAACATGCTTAACCTGAATCCTGCATAAAAATTCAACCTTGGCCCTAAAGCCATGTTGTCATCAATAAAAAAGGCCGTCTCCAAACCTTTTTCCGTTCCCAACTCAACAGGTGTTTTTAACGATTCGTCCCCAAAAGGCGCCACAGTTCCGCGGTTTAGTTGATAAAAGATTGTCGATGCCCCGGCACTGAGCGTATGTTTTTCGTTGGGAATCCACTCAAATTTTGCTTTCATCTCGTAATGATCCAACTCATAACTGTGTTGGTAGGACTCACTGGGTGAACGGGTATCGGCAGTAGAGAATTTATAATCGGATGCCACAAGGGTGACATTGGATTTCAAGGCCGGCGAGAACCGATGTAAATAATTGACTGATCCCCCCAAATTTCCGTAACCATATTCTGTATAACTGTTCAGGTTGAATTCATCGTTGCTATTATAGGCAAAACCACTCAACTGATTTCTTTCATCCAGCACAAAATCCAGCGCACCGGCAAAATCGTAAAACGAAGCCCTGCTGTTACGCAAATCCGGATCCTCCAGCCGTTTTAAAATCCAATCGGAATACGACGACCGACCACTCAGCATAAGTGAAATCTTATCTTCCACCACAGGCAGTTCAATTTCACCATGAGCAGAGATCGGACTAATCCCTCCTTGTGTGAAAAATTTCCTTTTATTGCCTTTGCGTGTTTCCACCTGAAATACAGATGACAAGCGTCCTCCAAATTCAGAAGGGACTTGTCCTTTATAGATCGAAAAATTTTCAATAATCCCGGAATTGATGGCCGAAAAAAAACCAAACAAATGTGAGCTATTGTAGATCGGCACATGGTTGATATAAAACAGATTTTGGTCTGCATTCCCGCCACGCACATTCACTCCAGCCGATCCTTCTCCTACGCTAACCACTCCGGGCAGCAGCTGGGCTACCTTCAGCACATCCTTTTCTCCCATTAGCGTCGGCAATTCCTTCATCGTCTTAACCGACACGCTTTCCATTCCAACCTTGGCTCCTCGCTTGGTCACTTCAGCGCCTTCTACCAAAACTTCCTGAATAGACTGAATCTGCTGCTTCATAGTTTGAGCGAAGAAACCTCCAGACCGAACATCCAAGTTTGCTTTTACTTCTCTCATACCCATACATTGAAAAACAGCCTGGTAAAGTCCTGGTTTTAAGGCTATGGTCAATAGTCCGTCGACATTAGTTACCGCACCTTTTTGCAGATCAGGCAAATAAATGGTGGCTCCAATCAACGGTTCTCCGTTGTCGGCATCCGTCAACCGACCGCTAATCACCACCGATCGCCCGTTGACCGATTTGTCGCGACTGCCCACCACAATGGTTTCTTGCATATCCGGCTGACGACCCAAAAGATACTTTCCCCTCGTCGTGATCCCTTCTTCACCTTGAGTGTCCTTTTTGTATTCCGAAATGGCCCGGCTATCAAAATCAGGAAGCCTGCGCAGCAAACCTTTTTCTGGTAATAAATAAACTGAGCCGGGAGGTTCAAAGGCAAAACCTGGCTTTTTCCCTTGCAACACCTTTTCCATGACCTCCGGAATCGACAACGATTGAAACTCGACATTCACCCTTAGTGATTCAACCCAAGATTCTTTGTAATAAAACTGAACCGCATATTCACCTTCTAGTCGCTCGGCAAACTCCGTAAAAGAAATATTTTTAAAAGTTCCGCTGATCCGAATTTCATCTTGAGCCTGTGCCTGCAAGAGAATCAGCAAAAAACCAGAAAGCAAGATATATTGATAAAATGACTTCATTCTGTCTTCAAACTTTGCTCACAAAAGGCTATTATTTTTTTCAACCCGCGCGCATCAATCGTTTTAAACTTCAAGTTGTGAGATGATATAAATTTTCTGATCTCTCCACGATGCTCCTTAGGAAATATCTTCAGAAATTTCCCTTTTTTCCTAAACTTGTGCACCACATCCTGGTAAATAAGATAATATTCGCTGATCTCATCCGTATATTCATAGCCGATATGGTTGCCTTGCGATTGAAAATTCAGATCCTTTTTTCTGGCAATGTAGGCGACCAGCTCTCCTCTAAAAACTAATTGTACAAACGATTGCTCAATTATCGGATGGTGATTTCGCACAAACAGTCCTTCTCGATGCCTTATAGAATCGATGGAGTTTCTGTTCAAAACAATTTCGTTTGGCTGCTGATTGTAATCGGTATACGAAAAGATAAATTCCTGCCGATGTAAGTGATATTGTAATTTTTGGTTTGAAAACATCTTTCCATGTATATACACGTCGGCCAAAAAGCCTGTGTCATTCTGCCAAAATGGGTGCCCTTTAATCGGATCAATGTCGGCGACATACTTTTCGCCATTGTGCAACAGCATATCCAGGCCATAACGCTTGTCATAGTCTTCGTGGAGTGAATCAATCCACTCTGACTGAGCAAAACCCCGAATTGCCAAAACTAAAAATAGAAATATGAATAGGCTGAAATTTCGCATAACCCAAAGACCGAAGTTTTTAGATGAAGTGACTTCAATTAATTGTTGTGACCTGATTTAAGGCGACTAAAAATAATCATATTTGTTGTGAACCAGATGCCCGCAACAAGAAATTTATCAAATCGCGATACATGTCAACATTGGATTATGGCAATAACCAGAAAAAAAAATGCATTCACTGGAAATATTTCACCTCAAAAAGTTCAACCTTAGTGCATAATTTATTCGGCGACTACGAAATTCAATACCCACAGCATCGGTGGCTTTGAGGCAGAAAAAAAGGCTACTCCCAACGGAAATAGCCTTTTCATCTGAATTTTGATGTTCTAATTCAAGTTGCCTTCTTCGGCTTGCTGAATCATGGTTGCATTGGCTGTAATGTAAATCTCAACCCGACGGTTTTTAGCCCGACCTTCAACGGTGGAATTATCAGCCACCGGCTCGTCGTAAGCCTTTCCGGCGGTCGTCAAACGCTCTCCATGAATGCCGTTACCGATCAGGAATTTGGCGACCGCTTCGGCCCGCTCGTTGGACAGTTGCTCATTAATGGCCCTTGATCCCGTATTATCGGTGTGCCCATAAATGGTGACATCCGTTTCCGATGTTGTTTTCAACGAGTTGGCAAACCTGGTCAATGCCTCCTTCGAGCTGGCACTAAGGTCGCTCTTGCCGGTAGCAAATAGAATCCCACTGTCAAACGTTACTTTAATCGCCTGCAAGTCATTGGCATCCGTCACTGCTTCCACCTGAGCTCCTTCAATTCGTTCCAACTCGGCCTGTTGCTGATCCATCTTCTTGCCAATCAGAATGCCAGCTCCGGCGCCTACCGCGCCACCAACAGCAGCTCCAATAGCCGCTCCTTTGCCTTTTCCGGCCATGGCGCCAATTCCGGCACCCAGCAACGCTCCACCTGCTCCACCTAACACACCACCCTTGGTTTTATTGTTTTGTGTTGCCCACTGGCTACTTGAACAGCCAGCCATTAAAATAGCCCCACTCATGAGTAAGGCTACAAAAACATTCATTTTTTTCATCTGAATAATTCCTTTTCTAATCTTTAAACTGATAATTGTTCTTAAAATTTGTTCGAAACTGAACTTGTTTCACTATCAAATTCTAAGCCAATGTTAAGAATTATTCTCCTTGATAATACAGAAAACGCTTAATTTTTTGAGTGGGTGTTTTCTCAAACGGAACAGGCTGTAAAACAACCATCTGAATACGTGAGAACTTATTCACTTCTTCGTTCACTTTTTTCTGGATTTCACCCAGAATTTCATCAACACGTGAATTAATTTTGCTAACCGCTTCGTCTTTCATCGATTTCATGTTCTTCACCCGCATCTCAATCTCCTCCATATTGAGGTGAACCATAGCCACCAAGCGACCTTTTTTCTCAACCACCAGCGACTCGAGCACGTATTCCATGCGGTTGATGAGCGATTCAATCTCTTCGGGATAAATGTTCTCGCCACTCGATCCCACAATCATATTTTTAATCCGTCCGCGAATATATAAAAGTCCCGACTTGTCGAATCGACCCAAATCTCCGGTTTTAAACCAGCCATCTTCGGTGAAAACCTCTTTGGTCAGCCCCGGCTCCTTGTAGTAGCCTTTCATCACGTTTTCGCCTTTTGCCTGAATTTCGCCTTCGCCGGTAACCGGATCGGCATTGGCAATCCTCAACTTAACGCCCTCCATGGGGATTCCGGTTGATAAAAAGCGAACATTTTGTCCGACAGCACCAGCCAGTAGCGGGGAAGTTTCCGTTAATCCGTAGCCAATGGCCAGCGGAAATTTGGCATCCATCAGGAAACGCTCGACCTGATCATTTAATTTTGCTCCGCCAATTCCGAAGAATTTCAGTTGACCGCCAAACGTCTGGTACAGCTTTTTACCGGCAATTCGGCTCAGCAAAATCTGAAATGGCCTGACCTTGTACAACGCCCGGGTAATGGCTTTACTGTTGATTTGTGGCAGGATTTTTCCCTTGTAAACTTTTTCGATGATCAATGGCACAACCAACATAATAGTTGGTTTAACCACCTGCAATGCAGGCAACAATACCGGAGCTGTAGGCGGTTTCCGAAGGTAATAAACCGATGCGCCAAACATCACCGGAAAAATTAAGCCCAATGTGTTTTCGAAGGTGTGCGAAAGCGGCAGCACCGACATAAACCGATCAGTGGTATCGATAAATTGCAATGTTCGGCTCTGCCTGGCCGTCCAAACAATGTTCTTGTGCGTAAGCATGACCCCTTTCGACTTGCCCGTTGTGCCCGATGTGTAGATAATCGATAGCAAATCTTCCTCGTCAACATCTGCATAGTGAAAGGCTTCGTGCGTTTCAACAGCTTGCCCGGGGTAATCCTCAGCATGGCGTTCTTTCAGTGTTTCAATCTGAATGATCTTCACCATCGGGTATTCTTCCGGCTCCAGTTTGCTCATCAAGTTTTCGGAAACAAAAACAGCCTCTGCTTCCGCATGCTGGATGATATTTCGAATTTCGCCCGCATGAAAATCAGGCAGAATAGGAACAGCAATGGCGCCAACGGATGCGATGGCAAAAAAGGCCACGCCCCAATTGGGCATATTCGTACTTAAGATAGCCACCTTGGTTCCTTTTTCTATTCCCAGTCCTCGCAGGTAAGTTCCCAATGCCTCAACTTCAGCCTGTAACTGGCTGTAGGTTTTCTTTTCCTCGCCCACAAAACTCAGTGAATCCTGATTGGCAAATTTTTTAAAACTAGCCTGCAACATGGCGGGCATCGTTAATTTTTTCATTTCTTCCATTCTATAATCCCCTCAATCATAACATCCTCTACAACAAGAGAACACCATTAAAGATCAGCAAAAATAAACAATTCTGTGACATGCAAACCCTTTTTAACATGTTTTAGGAGATGTAGGCCTGCTGGTAAAACGAAGCAACTACCCGTCGGGATGAATGATGAAGTTCAGCACCAATCAGCACCACTAAATCTTCACACAAAAGATGGGCTACCGATTATACTTGTCAATAGATTTATGTAGCTTTGGTTACGCGATGAAAAAGGAAGAACAAATACAGAAAACAGCCCACTACGTCAGGTCGAGCTTCGCGTGCGAAGGCAGCGGGCACGATTGGTGGCACCTATACCGGGTATGGCAAATGGCAAAACAAATTGCTGCCAAGGAAGGTGGTCGTCTGTTCATAATTGAAATGGCTGCCCTGTTGCACGATATGGACGACTGGAAGCTGGGCTCCCAATCGGAATCGAAGGGGATGGCGTGGATGACTCAGATCGGCCTCGATGAGCAGCACCGAACTCAAATTCAAACCATCATCAACCAAATTTCCTTTAAAGGGGCCGAAGTGGACACCGGTCCCGGATCAATCGAAGCCTGCATCGTTCAGGACGCCGACCGGCTTGATGCCATGGGCGCCATTGGCATAGCCCGCACCTTTGCCTATGGTGGACATAAAGGCCGCTTGATTTACGACCCCAAGGTTCAGCCGGAAATGCACGCCAGCTTTTCAGAATATCAAAAATCAACGGCGCCAACCATTAACCACTTCTACGAAAAATTGTTATTACTCAAAGATCGAATGAATACGAAAACAGCGAAGAAAATTGCAGTAAAGCGTCATCGGTTTATGGAAACCTACCTGGAGCATTTTTTTCGGGAATGGAATATGGAAGAGCAAACATTAACCTCATAAGAAGACCAAACATTAACCTCATAAATAACAGACAATGAAAATTTCACACCTTGCAATTTGGACGTTTAACCTGGAAGGAATGCGGAATTTTTATATCCATTACTTCGATGCCAGCTCTGACGAGGCGTATTTCAACCACAGCAGAGACTTTAAATCCTACTTCCTCCGGTTTGATGGCGATTGCGCTATTGAACTGATGCAAATGCCGGGCATTCCCAAATCGAAGAACGATCCGCGCAAACAGTTTTCAGGCTTGACCCACTTCGCCATACAGGTGGGCTCAAAACAAAAAGTAAATGCACTAACTGAGCAACTTCGAAAAGATGGGTTCCAGGTGGTGAGCGAGCCCCGAACCACGGGCGATGGCTTTTATGAGTCGGTCATTCTTGACCCGGAAGGCAACCGGGTAGAGATTGTTGCCTGAGCCAGACCGCCCAGCCGAATCAAACAACAAGAAATACCCCCTTAACGAAGGGTGAAAGGTCGTTCGGAGCAACTTTTTACCAGCTTCGGGCAACCTCTTAGTCCTTCCGAACGAGCAAAAGGTAGTCCGCAACTAGTAAAAGGTAGTCTCAGACTAGTAAAAGGTAGTCTCGGACTAGTAAAAGATAGTCTCGGACTAGTAAAAAGTAGTCTGGAACTAGTAAAAGATAGTCTGCGACTAGTAAAAGGTAGTATGGAACGGGCAAAAGGCCGTTTTAGACATGTTTTAGGGCTTTCGGGGCTGGTTTTAGGGAAAATATCAATGAAAAGACGGTGCTGTGAGCGTATTTTCCGGTACAACGAGACAGAAACAGGTCCTGATTCTGTGAAAATCAGAAACAGGGTCTGTTTTAATATCAGAGCTTGTTATTCCGTATCCTGCTGCTTTAAAGGCCGACCGGGGAATTGGGCCGACAGATCATCGTAAACAGCTTTGGCGCCTAACACATTTTGCCGGGCAAGCAGACGAATGTTTCGGTAATAGGCCAGGCAAGTCTGGTAAATATCGGAGCCCAGCAATAAACCCGTATCATCCAGCATGTCCATGATGGCCGTACAACGCGCTTCGCGGGGCTGCAGCGACCGGCGAGTTTCAAAATCCGCGACTGTTTCGTGATAGTCAATAAATGTCGGGGTTAAATCGGGCTGGGAGTTCATGTACCCGAGCACTTTTCGCGACCAGTTTTCATTTTTATTCCCCAGGCGACCGTGTTTCCGCCTTTCCTCTGGTGTCAAACTAATACATTTACTGTGCAACAGTTGCTCAATGGCTGCTAAATGCCCGTCAAGCTCTTCCAATTGTTCCTCCGTAAAAACAACGGAAATCGAATTACCTATGGCCATACTCAAGAAATTTGGTTAATCAATAAAAGTCTCTGCAACTCAGCAAGCGGATAGTGTATGAACTATTTGACAGGTAAGGAACAAAGGCCGCGTTGAACTTTAGTTTAATAGTCTATAAAACTAAACCATTCTCAACATAAATGAAATCTGTCTTTTTATGTTCTTCAGCACAATTCAAAACATAATTCTTGCACAACGATTGCAAAGTCTCCCGAAAATGACACACCAATTGTGCAACGTAAACACCGTGATTTAAATGAACGATGAAATTCTCCGCCGAAAATAAAAACAGAGCAAGTATCCCAATTTGTTGGAATAACTGCCCTGCTATATCAATTTCCTTACTACCACTATTCCCGCTTCTTCTTTGTTGCGGTAAGCTGGGTAGGTCCTTCGGGCGACTGAACTTCACCAGCCAGTTTTCCATCTTCAAGCAAACAGGCCACCTTAATGAATTCATTGTCGAGCGTTACGCCAAATGTTAGTTGGTTGTCTTCGAACTTCACTTGTTCACCTGGAATTTTGGTTCCATCCATAAATTTAACAACTAAGGTCAGCTCACCATCTTTTTCCGCAATAATCAACTGCCCTTTACTGTACTCGTATGCCGCCGCCGGAACTTGATATTCCCAGGTACCTTTTATACTTTCGTTTTCGGATGCACTCGCCGGAACGGCAATCAGCAAGCTGACGGTAGCCAGCACAAAAAATAAACAGATTTGTCTCATTTCATTTGGTTTAATTGGATTACACATTGGAATGAATCTCAAAAAAATTTCGATTCATGCCCCCATAACACCACCAAATTTATGAAATAAAGAAATACGAATTGGGTGAATTAAAAAAAGAGAAGCTATTTCTTCCAGGGCTCTGCCTCGGCAGCAACCTCAAGCTGTTTGTACCAGCTCTCGCCGTATTTACGGATCAAAGGTTCTTTCAGAAATTTGTACAAGGGAAGTTTCTGACCGCGACCACATTCACGGCCCGGCTTACAGATTTTTAGTTCCTGGTAGTTCACGGCATCAAAACGCTTGTACTCGGTGATGCGGATGGGAAAAAGGTGACAGGACACCGGCTTTCGAAAGTCGGTTTTGCCATCCAGGAAGGCTTTTTCGACGGCACATTTCACAATGCCATGCTCGTCTTTAAAAGTGAACGCACACTCGCGGTTGTTCACCAGCGGCGTTACCGTATCGCCGTCCGAATCCACCACGCTGGTTCCCTGGTGCCCAACAACGGCTTTTCCCTCAGATGTCATGTATGGTTCCACTAACGGCAGAATCTCTTCAAGCTTAATGGCCTCTTCCTGAGTTAGCGGTGCTCCCGAATCACCTTCCACGCAGCAGGCTCCTTTGCATTTAAATAAATCACAAAGGAAGTGTTCCTCCAACAAATCCAAACTTACAAGGGCTTTTCCAATTTCCAGCATGTGCTCGATCCTATAATGAGAAAGGAAGGTTGTATTAAAATTTCAGTTAAAGAGTCACCCTGAACTTGTTTCAGGACCTGTTTCAATCTCTGGAAAGATCTGAAACAAGTTCAGGGTGACGGGATCAACGAAACGATCTTAATGCAACCTTCCCAACTATTTATCGTTCAATCAAAACTTTTCCGGTCATTTCCTTCGGAATTTCCAATCCCATTTCCGAAAGTAGCGTGGGAGCAACATCAGCCAAAACCCCATTGCTTAGCTTCAAATTTTTGTCGTCGCTCACATAAATGCAAGGAACCGGGTTCAACGAGTGTGCGGTATTGGGCGATCCATCAGGGTTAACCGCATTGTCCGCGTTTCCGTGGTCGGCAATAATCAGCACATTGTAGTTGTTGGCACGCGCAGCTTCCACCACTTCTTTGGCACAGGCGTCAACCGCCGTAATGGCTTTGCTGATTGCCTCATAGTCGCCGGTATGGCCAACCATATCACCGTTTGCAAAGTTCAGGCAAACAAAATCCACTTCGCCTTTGTGCAACTCAGGAATGATGGCATCCTTAATTTTGGGTGCCGACATTTCGGGTTGAAGGTCATAAGTCGGAACTTTCGGCGATTGGACCAGAAGGCGGCTTTCTCCCTCAAATTCCTCTTCGCGGCCACCACTGAAAAAGAAGGTGACGTGTGCGTACTTCTCGGTTTCGGCAATCCGGATTTGTTTCAAGCCGGCTTTCGACACGATTTCGCCCATGGTGTTGGTTGGATTTTCTTTTTCAAAAATGACATTGACATTCTTGAAATCCGCTTTGTAACTGGTCATCGTGTACCATTCCAGGTTCATGGTGTGCATGCCGAATTCAGGTAAATCCTGTTGCGTAAATGCGATGGTGGTTTGACGCAAACGGTCGGTGCGGAAGTTGTAGCAAATCACCACATCTCCTTCTTCAATCACCCCAACCGGGCTGCCATCTTCTTTCACCATACAAATGGGCTTGATAAACTCGTCGGTTACTCCGGCGTCGTACGAAGCCTGGATGGAAGCCAACAAATCCGTTGATTTTTCACCTTTGCCTTTGGTGTATAAATCGTAAGCCAGTTTCAGGCGGTCGTAATTTTTATCCCGGTCCATGCCGTAGTAGCGCCCAATGATAGAAGCGAATTTACCGTTCGTTCCCTTCAATGCTTCCAGGTCAGTTTCGAGGAAACCGTAGCCTGAACGCGGGTCGGTGTCACGGCCATCCGTCAGTCCGTGAACAAATACATCTTCGAGTCCCAAATCGGTAGCCATTTGGCAAAGGGCCACCATATGCGAACTCAGTGCGTGCACACCTCCAGGGCCAACCAGCCCGATCAGGTGCACTTTTTTATTGTTGTCTTTGGCGTATTGATAAGCTTTCAGCAATTGTGGATTTTCCCACAATGAACGATCCCGTATTGCTTTGGTAATTTTCACCATGTCTTGATACAGCACACGGCCGGCACCAATATTCAGGTGTCCCACTTCGGAGTTACCCATTTGTCCGTCGGGCAAGCCTACGTTTTCGCCTGAAGTAAGCAATTGTGAGTTGGGATATTCTTTCAGTAATGAATCCATAAACGGCGTTGGAGCGGTTGCCACGATGTCGTTTTTCGAGCCGTCACCGATTCCCCAGCCATCCAGAATCATCAAAAAGGTTTTTTGTACAGAAGCCATAATTTATAATCGTTTTAAATAATTAACTATTTGCGGCACAAAAGTATTCAATTTTCAGGTGGATTGAAAACCAGAAAACAAGGTCCGCCCAAAATTTAATGATTCCTTGATCTCCTGATTGACTTAGTGTTCTCCATCGTCTGATTGTATGATCGTTTTGCGCCTACAAATTTTTCTCAGGATACAGATCACCCCATTGCTGCGGCTGGTTTTTCAGTTTCTTATCGAACCACGACATGATGGTGTAGTGCCATTTCAGCCGTTTGTCGTAATCCAACACCCAGTGGTCTTCGCCTTCAACCAACACCATTTCCACCTCTTTGCCCAGCAGCTTTAGAGCAGCGTAATACTGTAAACTTTCGCCAACCGGTACATTGGTATCTGCCGTTCCGTGCAGCAACAAGATCGAGTTGTTAAATTTGTCGGCATTGTACAACGGACTGTTGTCCACAAAAATATCTTTTCGGTTCCAGGGGTAGCTAAACTTGGCAGCTCCGGCGTTGTAGGAATAGCCCCAGTAGCCCTCGCCCCAGTAGCTGGTGATGGAACTGATGCCCGCATGCGAAATGGCTGTTTTAAACAAGTCGGTCCGGGTTTGCAACAGCATGGTGGTAAATCCGCCATACGACGCACCAATACAGCCAACATTGGCGGCATCCGCTTCGGGATGTGCAGCCAAAAACTTTTCCGTTCCTTCAATAATGTCATCAATCGCCTCAGCGCCCCAGCCATTAACATGCAGGGCCGAAAAGTCCTGGCCAAAGCCGGTTGCCCCGCTGGGTTGCATCACGTAGACCAAATAACCGCCAGCTGCCCATACATTTTTCGGATAGCGTCCGCCAAACGAACGATCAGTTGGCGATGTTCCGCCATAAAAGTTCACGATGACCGGGTACTTTTTCCCGGCTTCGTAACCCGGAGGATAATACACGCGCCCGGAAATGCTTGTTCCGCTTTTGTTGGTGAAATTCCAGTCTTTGGTTGTTCCGAACTCAATGTCTTCAAACTGCTCCTTTTGCGGGAAAGCCATCAGCTTGCTGCTTTCCTTCTTCAAGTCGAGCGCAAACAGTTTTTTAGGCATTTGCTGGCTGTTTCCCGTGAAAACGGCTACTGGCTTGCTATTGGCAAAATCAATGGAATTGAGCACCTCAACCGGCAATTCAATTTTCCGAAAGCCTTTCTTTTTCAGATCGAATTCATACAAAACCTTAAAATCCTGCTCAACAGCCGACAGGAAAATCCGATTGCCTTGAGTCCAGCTTGCATCATCAACCGACGGGTCAAAATTCTTGGTGATGGGTTCAGCTTCCCGGGTTTTGAGGTCAAACAGAAACAGCTGCGAATCGTAGCTGTTCGGAATGCGGCCGTCACTCACATTCACCCCAAGCGGGCCAAAACACTCGGGCCCGCCTTTTACCAACAATTGTGTCCCATCGGGCGAATACTGGCAGGATCCGCCGTACAGTTTATCTTTCCAGATGGTATCAAGCACCAGCGTTTTCAGGTTCATTTCGTACAAATCCTGTTTCGAGAAGGGCACCTCGGCGTAATCCATTCTGCGGGTCGAAAACAGAATTTTGCTTCCATCAGGATGAATATCGTGTAAACTCGACGAAAAACTGCCGGCAGTCAGTGGCACAACTTGCCCGGTTGCCACATCAATTTTACTTAGAAATGAACGGTTGCGAAAACTTGGCTGGCGATCGTCGTTCCCAAAAATGCGCTTTAAGTCGCCCGCCTTCTCTGCTTTCACACTTCTCGAATAGATCACAAAACCCTCACTGTCAGCCCATGTGTATCCGGAAAAATCCTCCAGATTTTCAGCCACTTGCGTTTCAACCCCCGAAACCAGATCGTAAACATATAAATCGGCTTTCCCGTCAAACCAAAGCACATAACTCAGGCGATCCGATGTGGGTAGCCATTTGATTTGTGAGATTCCGGGATTCCGAAGAATGGCAACCGATCGCTTTTGCTCCAAATCATAAATCTCCTGCCACGATTTGCTTTTTCCCGTTTTCTCTACCTTCTCTGAATAACTGATCAACACGTACTTTCCGGAAGGCGAAACCTTGGCCGACGACAGGTCTTTCCCATCCAACACGTCGTAAATCGTTAGATAGCGATTGGGCGATAAACTCCAGTCTATTTCCGCAGTTTCGAATTCTTCTTCGGCAGTAAATTCGGCACGGAACTTCAAAGAATCTTCGCCCGCAACCAACTTGACGAGTACCGGGTGCTTGCCCGATTGAAGCTTGAGTTCGACTTTATTTTCCGATAGGCCAGCTTCCTTTTGTGTCTTCTGAAGTTCGCCATCGACATAAATTTCACAAACCGCGTTGGTTGCCAATTTCAATGAACCTTTCGTCCAGCGATCAGTCGAAAGAAAACCAGTCAGCACAACCATCTCACCGGCATTGGCCGTTATCAGGCTGTCCTGGCCCAATTCAATCGATGTCCAGGAGTGGTCGGCAAATTTTAATGAAATTTGAGCATGCTTCAGCAAATCAGCCGTTTCAAATTTCTCTCCTTCAACATTTGGACTGTCTGCAAAAGCAGGCAAATTTAATTTCTGTGGAACTGTTAAATTCCATTGTCTCAAATCAATTTGGTTCTGCCCCAACATCACTTGTGCAGCAATTAGGAATAGCAATAAAAACCCTGTTCGTTTCATCATTATTTTCTAAAAAGATTTCTGACCTCTTGGTATGGATCAATTCATTAAAGCGCTAAAATAGCAACTACAGGCCATAATCAACATGATATTTATTTGTGAATTTGAATTCGTTTGAAATAACTGCGGGGTAAGGCGCGACCAACGGCAGTACGGAAGCAATAAAAAAAACCGCACAGCCCAACATTTTGGAAAGAACCAATGTATGTTGAATTGTGCGGTTGTCCGGATCGCAGTCGAAACAACAGCGATTCTTATACCACTCCCTGGGCAATCATCGCTTCAGCCACCTTGATGAAGCCACCAATGTTTGCTCCTTTTTGGTAGTCGATGTAGTTTTCATCTTCCCGTCCGTATTTCACGCAGGTATCGTGAATGCTTGTCATGATTTGCTGCAGGCGCTCGTCAACTTCCTCACGGGTCCATGGCAGGCGCATGGAGTTTTGCGTCATCTCGAGTCCCGATACGGCTACACCACCAGCATTCGCCGCTTTTCCGGGAGCATAAAGGATTTTGGCTTCCAGAAAGACGTCGATCGCTTCGGCAGTCGATGGCATGTTGGCTCCTTCAGCAACCACGAAACAGCCATTTTTAACCAAGATTTTGGCATCGTCTTCGTTCAGCTCGTTTTGTGTGGCACACGGCAAAGCCACATCACAGGCAATTCCCCACGGGGTTTTGCCTTCGTGATATTCGGCGCCATACTTGTCGGCATATTCCTTAATCCGGCCCCTGCGAATGTTTTTCAGTTGCATCACGTATTCCAACTTTTCGCGGTCAATGCCATCTTTGTCGTAAATAAAACCAGAAGAGTCAGACAAAGTCACGACTTTTCCACCCATATCCAGCACTTTTTCGGTGGCAAATTGGGCTACGTTGCCCGATCCTGAAATCACAACCACTTTTCCCTCCAGGCTGTCGTTCTTCAGTTTCAGCATTTCCTGAGCAAAATAAACGGTTCCATAGCCAGTTGCTTCTGGCCGAATCAAACTGCCCGAATATTCAATTCCCTTGCCGGTCAGCACACCGGTAAATTCGTTTTTAATCCGTTTGTACTGGCCAAACAAATAGCCAATTTCTCTTCCGCCCACACCAATGTCACCGGCAGGCACGTCGGTGTTTGGCCCAATGTGGCGTTGCAGTTCCGTCATGAAACTTTGGCAAAAACGCATCACTTCGTTGTCCGATTTTCCTTTTGGGTCAAAGTCGGAACCACCTTTTCCACCACCCATTGGCAGGGTAGTCAGACTATTTTTAAAGACTTGCTCAAAGGCCAGAAATTTCAGGATTCCAAGATTCACCGTTGGGTGAAAGCGTAAGCCGCCTTTGTAAGGTCCAATAACGCTGCTCATTTCGATACGAAACCCACGGTTTACCTGCACTTCACCTTTATCATCAATCCACGGCACCCGAAAAATGATGACACGCTCAGGCTCAACCATGCGCTCCAACACTTTATTGTTGAGGTACTTTGGATTTTCATTGATAAAAGGCATCAACGAAGCAGCAACCTCTTGCACTGCTTGGTGAAATTCAGTTTCGTTTGGATTTTTGGCAATTACTTTTGCCATCAATTCATCTACTTTTACATTTAACAAATCAGCCATAATACGATATTTTTTGGTTTATTTATTTCCTTTGATACTATGAAATCAGCTGTTTTACCGAAGTGAACAGCCAAATCGAATCGTTTCACCAAAAATAATACAGAAGCGGGCAAACCTTAAATTTGGGGGCCTAATTAGGTGATTCACCTATAGAAGGAAGACGGTTATAAATAATGGAAGGCGGTTGAAGCCCCTTGAAAACAGTTGCGTTTGGCAGTTACCAAAGGGCTTCCGTCGTTTTCAAATTTCAATGATGTTATTTTTAATTGAAAATTTAACCAACTCGACCATGCTTTTGAGCTGGAGCTTCTGCATGATGTGGTTTTTGTGGGCATCAACAGTCCGGACGCTGATAAACAATTCATCGGCAATTTCCTGGTTCGAATAGCTTTTTCCCCAAAGCCGGAGTACTTCAATCTGCCGCTCGCTCAAACTGTCCAAGCCCTCGTTTTTATTTTCCGGGGTTTCCAGTTTGTTAATGTATTGGTTGAGTACCATCTGGCTGATTGAACTCGTAAAATAATCGAAGCCATTTCGCAAGGTGTAAATGGCTTCAATCAGCTCCTTTTTCGACGCTTCGCGCCCCAAAACGCCTTTGGCTTTTGATTTCACGATTTTGATAATGGTTTCTTCACTGTTGTCGAACGACACGACCAGCAGCCGGGCTTTGGGATTAATCAGCGACAAGCGCACAATCAGGTTCATGGTTCGCACGGAAGTATCATGAATGGCGAGCACCAGAATATTCAGATTTCCGTTTTGGGCAAACACCATCAGCTTGTCCTTGTTTTCGGTGCAAAACAGCACATCAAAATCCGGGACTTGCTCCAGAATGGCCGCCAGACCCGTGCCCATTAGTTTATGCTCGTTATATATTCCAATGTGAATCATGCTCCTGGGGTTTAAACATTATAGGATGATGGCCGACGTTTTCGTTTTTCCGTTCATCACCACCCGTAGCGGATTTTTAAAACGTACGTGTTTAAAGTAGTTTGTTTCTGAAACAAGGGTTTGCTCGTTCAACAGATCCCAACGAATCACATCGGTTGAAGAATGATGAAGCACCGAAAAATAGCCAATATTCATGGAGGTTACGTTGTGGAAGAAGTGCGAGCCCAGCGACGAATCCAGCGGAAAGTTTTCGAGGCTGGTTTCCACAATCACCTTTGCATTCGATATTTGTGCCCAATTGACCGGAATGCCCAAAAACTGGTCGCGTGTGCCCCAGCGTCCCGGCCCAATGAGAATATACTTTCGCTTTTCCTTCACCATTTTGTTGTTCAAGGATTCGATTTCGGCGGCCATCTCCATGGTTTTCATCTTGTTGAACTTATCGGGAGCAACAAAAATGACGTCCGTGATTTTATTGATTTCACCATTCCCCAGGCTCATTCCCGAGCGAAGCAGCATTTTCTCCGGATCAATGGCATTAAAATCAAAATAATGCGACTCGAGGCTGGCCAGCAGCGGTTTTATTTGCAACAGATAGAACGTAGGAAGACCATGCTTGCCCGGTGTCAGATCAACGGCAAATTCAATTTCAACCGGCGAACCAAAAGCTTCCTCAACGGCATTTAAAATCGCATCAATGGTTTTGGCCAGAGGAATGTATTCGTATTGCAGAATGTTGGCAAAGTTGACAACCCTCGGTCCGTAGGTATCGAGCCCCGGTTCTATGCGGTCGTTGTCGGGGTTGTAAACCGAAGCACAATGTTTCAGGGTGCCATGTTTTTCGGCTTCTTCGATATCCAGCAAATCGAGCGAGGCCAATTCGCCTTTGTTCAGTAAGTCGAGGTCAAGGTTCGTACAATTCAGCCCGTAAAACTTCACTTGGGTACTGTTGAGCAAATCCTTGATTCCATAGACCGAAACCTTGGGATAGGTTGGCGAAAAACGGTACGACTTCCAGCCTCCCACCACGTAGGTTCCGAGCCCGATGGCGATCACGGCAAAACCTTCTTCCGGCTTCATATCGGCCACCGGATAATAATTGTACGACTGGGCCACCCCGCTAATATGTGGATAATAGTGGTCGCCATGATACGAGCCCACCAATTCCTGCAAAACGATGGCCATTTTTTCATCTTCCACCCGATGCTGAATGGCTTCAAAATACGTGCGCGCCCCGTCAGAATAGATTGAAGCGTACACCATCTTAATGGCATTGGACAAATGTTCAGCGACCTTACGCTTGTTTTGCTTGCTGTTGGGAATAATGTAGGTGTCGAACACGCCCGAAAAAGGATGCGTAATTGAATCTTCGGAGGTGCTGGATGAGCGAACAGCAATGGGTTTGTCGATTTGATTGGCCAGAATTTTCAGCTTACGCATGAGCGAACTCGACAGTTCGGCCTCAAAAAAGCGTTTTCGAAGTTCACTGTAGCTGATATCCGGGTCAGTAACCACCTCGATCAGGTTATTTCTGTTGATAAAGTTTTGAAACTCATTGGTGCCAACAATAACGGTAATTGGTGTGGAAATATTAATCTGCGACGCCAGGGCCGAAAAATCGTAGTTATAAATCAACACATTGATGAAAGCCAATCCGCGTCCTTTTCCTCCCAGCGAACCCGCGCAGAACGACACGATATTGCGCTCATCAAGCGTGGCGGTTTCATCAAAGCCCATAATTCGTCCCTTCTTCTTCTCCTCCCGATATCGGTTAATCGTTTCGAGGAAAAATTTGCGCGACTCGCCCACGTTCTCGATCGAATTGACCGGAACCGGGTTCAGGGTTCGAGCCAGCTGGATTTCGCCCCGGGCCATCAGCCAAAGTGAGAAATTATTTTCGAGGGCATGAAGATAAAACGACTCATCCGGTATTTTCTGCAACAGGGTCTCAAACTCGCGTAACGACTTGGCGACGGCTATTTTTTCATCCTTGGCATTCAGAAAAACAAAATTTCCGAAGCCCAAATAATTTTTCAAAAAATGCTTCAAATCCTGCAATAGCGTTTCCGAATTCTTATCCAGAAAAACAGCGTCGAGCTTTTTGGCGTAATTCCGGTTACTTACCTCCGACGACTGAAGCACAACCGGCAATTTGTGGATATTGGCCTTGGCATATTGAATAAAACTGACTCCTGCCTTTTTATCCATTCGCCCGGCACGCTCAAATTCCATATCGCTAATCACACACAAAATAAAATCTTTGTACTTATTGAAAATTGCGGTGGCCTCCTCATAATTTTTTGCCAGCAAAATTTTGGGGCGCGAACGCATGCGTCCGATTTTGTCGAGCTCATTTTTCTCCACCTCAGGCAAAATTTGCTGCACCTGGTCGAACACAATAGAATATAAAAATTGCAGGTATTTGGAGTAGTACAAGGGCGAATCTTCGATCACCAAAATCACGCGCACCAAGCCAACGCGGGTATCATTTTCAACATTCACCCGATCCTCAATCGATTTGACGATGGCGAAAAGAATGAGTGAGTCGCCATTCCAAACAAACAACTGATCGACGGAGTGGATGGTCGGAAGCAAGCCTTCGAAATACTTCAGGTCGCTCTTTTTATTGAGCAACAAATAAATTGGAATGGATTTATTTTTATCGCGGATTTGTTCGCTCAAATCAATCGGCGCCTTCCGGTCGAGGCCTGCCATCAGGATGACCAGGTCGAAGTTGGTGGTCTCCAGCAATTCGAGCGCTTCTTCAGCCGACGAGACACCGGTAATTCGCGGAAGCGAAAACAGGCTGTACTGGTAGATTTCACCCAGAAATTTCTCAAAAAATGAATCTTCACTTTCGAGCATAAACGCATCGTACAGGGTTGAAACAAACAAGATGTGCTTCACTTTGTACTTCATCATATCGAGATAGACATACTTCTCGAGCGACTGCTGGTTAAAATAAAGTTGCAGCGGCTTTTTGGTGCGCACCAGCGATTTTCGAAATTCGTCGGACCGGTGCTGGCTGCTGATCACCACACCTTTGTTGTTGATAATTTCAAGACCTTTGTGACTATTCAGGTAGCCACTGACCAACTTGCTGATGTTTCGGATCAGGTCACGTTCTTCGCGCAAAAAAGGGCCCTCCTGTTCATCGGGAAATTGTTTGAGATAAAACACCTCGATGCTCCCTTTTTTATTGTCGATCGTCATCAGGCCTTCCTGCTGCACCCACGGTGTTTCGTCAAAATTGGAAGTGATGTACTCGCGCCGTTCGAAACGGATCCGGCAAGCGGTAAATTTCGGGTACTGCCACGACTGCGGTAAAATGTTACAAATGCGCTGCAGCGCTTCGTCAACACTGTTGCTTTCTTCAATAATTTTTGAAGTTTGATTGATGGCCTGAAGTTCTTTCTGCCGTTCCGTATTCACACGATGCAAGCGGGTAAACATGTTTTTCACGGCCCGCCCGGCAATCAGCTCAGCCAAATTATTCAGCAAGTTGCGCTCTTCCTTCAAAAAAGGGCCTTCGTCAAGCTCCGGAAACTGTCGGGTATAAAACACTTCAATGCTGCCTTTTTTCGTAGTATCCGTCTGAAAAAACTGCTTAATCATCCAGGGAGTCTCTTTAAAACCAACAGATTTATAGCTATTTCCCCCATAATTGATGCGTACAACGGTATCCTCAGGATATTGAAATGAAGCAGGAATAATGGCACAAATTTGCGGCAGGCTGTCTTCCAGCTTTCTTGAGCGTTTCAGAATTTCATAGGTGCTGTTAATGCCCTTTAGTTCTTTCAATCGTTCGGTATTTTCAAACAGGAGATCTTTGAGCGCATATTGGCTGATGGTGCCCAAAATGAGCGAACTCAGATTTTTCAAAAAATTGCACTCTTCATTCAGAAAAGGGCCATCATCAGCATCCGGAAATTGGCGGGTGTAAAAAATTTCAACGCTGCCCTGCCTTTGATCGGGCGTTTCAAAAGTTCGCCTGAGGCTCCACTGGCTTTCTTTAAATCGTTTGCTGGTGTAGCTTTCCCCATTGTAAACGATTCTCGCCTGCGCATGTTTGGCGTGCTGAAAAGCATGGGGCAGAAACTCGCACAATTCGGCTAAACTTTCAGACAGCGTGGTCGAGTTCGTTAAAATCTCGTTGGCCCGGTCAATTCCGGTCAGTTCCTTTTTGCGCTCTTCATGCCGGTGAGTCAAGTCTTTTAGCCTGATATTGGCAATCGCTCCGCTGATAATCGTACGCCAAAACGGCAAGTGTTCCTTAACAGCCAGGTAATCCTGCATATTTTCAGAGCCCACCAAATCCGTGTTGAAATAAACTTCGATGACGCCTTCGGGATCTTCCGACGTTTCAATTAAACTGCGCAAAACCATGGCAGAATGTTTAAAGCCCTTGCTCAAAAACTCCTGCTTATTGTAAGTAATGGCAACCGCAATGACCGCCGGCGAGGCTCCTTCCACAATTTTGTTGGCCGCCGCTTTCAGCAAAGTCGGCAGTTTCGGCTTCCGCTCAACCTGGCTCACAATGGCCGGCCCAATAGCCGCCAGTTGACTCGCGTGTACGGAAATGGCCGGCTCATTGCCGGCGGTTTGTTCCTGTTTATTTTTTCCTGACCTGCCCCTCATAACTGCTGGTGTTTATTTCAAATAAAACGAAAAATCAAAATAACGAATCCACTCCGAAACACAAAAGTACTTCCGGGAGAATACAAATATAGCGAAGTGAACGAATAAGCGCTCAAAAGGAATATCATAAGCAAGAGTGCAGATGGTATATTTACATAGACAAATACTATATTTGCATTCAATCCCAGAATAATTGCCCATGAAAATTATGCACGAACAACTCAGCTTTCGGGGAACAAACTCCTTCAATATTAAGTGGGATGATTTTCCGCATTTCACCTTTCCCTGGCATTTTCATTCTGAATATGAGCTGGTTTACGTGATCAGGAGCTTTGGAAAACGATTTGTAGCCGACCACGCCGAGGATTTTCAGGATGGCGATTTGGTTCTGCTGGGCCCCAACCTTCCACATTTTTGGAAAAACGACGAAGCCTTCTTTCTGAATGATCCCAACTACCGGGTCAACGCCATTGTCATCCATTTTCCAGCTCACTTTTTCAAAGACCAGTTGGAAAACTATCCGGAGTTTTTGGCCATCCGTGATTTGCTGTCACGCGCTGCCCGCGGTTTGAGTTTTCAGAAATCGGTGGCCGACCGCCTGGGCCCCCAGCTGAAAAAACTACTAAAAAAGAAAGGATTGGAGCGTACCTTGCTATTCCTGAATATTCTCGAAAAACTGTCTAAAACCAACCAATACAAGTTGTTGGCCAGCAAAAGCTATCGCCTCAACCTGGACAATTGGTCAACCACACGACTCGACAAAGTGATGCACATTATTAATGCCAACTACCGGCAAGCCATTAAACTCGATATGGTTGCCAGCCACATCGGAATGAACACCACGGCCTTTTGCCGCTACTTCAAAGAAAAAACCGGCAAATCGTTTATCGAATTCGTCAATGAAATGCGCATTGGCTACGCCTGCAAACTCTTGCTCGAAGGCAAGCAAAGCGTATCACAAATTTGTTTCGAGAGTGGCTTTAACAACTTATCCAACTTCAACCGCTGTTTTAAACGCACAACATCCCTGTCGCCGGTTCAGTACCAGAACCAATTTCACCAGGCCAATCAACCTGTTAATTCTGCGAGCTGAAGTTGAAACTACGATCGGAACCAGCCGACAAGCTCCAGCTCTGGCCGTCAACAAGCTCACATAATAAGAGGCAATCTAATTTCAACCGGAAAAGAACAATATCGAAGATCAAGTGTTCTGAACTTTTGCGAGGTTTAATTTGCCTTGCTTTAAAAGAACAACGAATGAATGAGATTATTGAGATGAAGACGAACTCTCCGGAGAACAAAAAAAACACACAGGAACCCATCCAGCAATTTTTGGGGAAACTAAAAGAAAAAATGAAACAAGTCTATCACCAGCGGGGTGATATTGACAAATACAGCCAGCAACGGGGCCTTCCGCCCTTTGTACTGCGCGAAATCATGGAATGCAACCCGCTTTCAATCGGTATTCCCAAAGCTTATGGCGGACGAGGCGCCCTGATGAATGAAAACCTGGCCCTGTTGGAAGCAGCCTCTTACGAGTCGCTGGCACTATCACTTACCTTTGGAATTAATTCTGCTTTATTTTTACAACCGGTAGGAAAATACGCCCAGGAAGAAGCAAAAGCCTCTGTTTTCAGACGCTTTATTGAACATCGGAACATGGGCGGATTGATGATAACCGAGCCCGACTTTGGAAGTGATGCCTTGAGCATGCAGACGCATTTTCAGGAATCAGAAGGCCAGTTCCATATCAATGGAAAGAAACATTGGGCCGGACTGACCGGATGGGCTGACTTTTGGCTGTTGACCGCCCGAAGAAAAAACAGCGATGGCGATTTGCAACGCGACATCGATTTTTTTATCTGCGATGTGACCCAGCCCAATCAATCCATTAAAGTGGAAGAATTTTACGACAACCTGGGCTTGTATCAAATTCCATACGGGCGAAACCACATCGACGTAAAAATCCCCGAAGTTCAGCACTTACAACCCCATTCAACCGGAGTGAAAATGATGCTCGACCTGTTGCACCGCTCGCGCATGCAGTTCCCGGGCATGGCCATCGGATTCATTCACCGAATTATGGACGAAGCCATTAGCCATTGCAAGCAGCGCTTCGTTGGCGGCAAAAGCCTATTTTCCTATGACCAGGTTCAGGAACGCCTGTCTAAGCTGCAAGCTTCGTTCACCATCTGCTCGGCCATGTGCTCGAACAGCGCCAAAAAAGCCGGCGTAGAAAACGACCTGACCGGCATTGGAATTGAAGCCAACGCCGTAAAATCGGTGGTAACCGACCTGATGCAGCAGGCTGCCCAATCCATCACCCAGTTGGTGGGTGCCGAAGCATACAAACTGAGCCACTTGGGAGGCCGAGGCATTGTCGATAGCCGCCCGTTCCAGATCTTTGAAGGATCAAATGATATTCTGTACGCACAAATTTCAGAGGGAATCGTAAAACAAATGCGCAAACTAAAACAACGAAATTTATTCAATTTCCTCAAGGAATATGAACTGACCAACCGTTCAGCTGATCAATTAAAGGAGCTGTTCAATTTTGAAATGGACCTACAACTTCCGCAGCGAAAACTGGTTGAACTTGGCCAGGTGTTGGGCCGAGTCATCTCCATGGACATGGTTCACCGACTGGCTGACGAGGGTTTCAGACGCGACATGATTGAAGGTGGCCTGAACATGCTTCGGCAGGAAATTCAGCAAACCATGAGCAGTTTCCACCTGCAAACAAACGATGTTGCTGTGGTAGATTATCAGGAAAACAGCTCGTGGCTGAAGTATTCGCTTTAAAATAGGCACAAACAAGATATCACGAAAGCATCAATCCGGGAGATTGGTGCTTTTGTTTTTTTCAGAATAAAATAAAACACATCATTCGCATTGAACATTACGAACGGGCAGAAAACGGCGTCCACTCTTTTTTGTTAATTTTGAAAGCCACACATAAAAAAACAACATACCGAATGACAAAAAATAAAACCCAACGGCTGGCCGAACGACTCACAAGCCGAGCATGGTACAACGCCTATCGTCAGGCTTTTCTCAGCAGGCCCGACCTGTTGATGGCAGCCAAAGCCACTTTTGCCATTGCCCTGCTAGCTGTTCCGCTTGTTGTTGCCGGCCAGTCGTTTATGGCCATCACCCTGGCGCTGGGAGCCTTAGCCGGCGCCTTGTCCGAGACAGATGATCACCCCAAAGGCCGCATCAAATCGCTGGCTTTAAAGGTCGTCAGTTTCGGGATCTCGAGTCTGGCCGTTGAGTTGCTTCGTCCCTACCCCATCGTAATGGGACTTGGGCTTGCAGTTTCCACCATTGTTTTTTTACTGATTGGCGGACTTAGCGAACGCTATCGCGGGGTAACCTTCGGCGCAATCCTCGTAGGCATCTATGCCATGCTGGGCACCGAAATCAGTCCTGCTTGGTACTGGCAACCCATTCTGCTGCCGGCAGGAGCTTTGTTCTATGGCCTCATTTCGCTAGCTTTCTTATACTTACACCCCTGGCGTTTGCTCGAAGAACGCCTAGCCCGCGGCTTTCTGGCCCTGTCAAAATACCTCGTTTACAAAGCCAGCCTGTTCCCCAGCGACGAAGCACTGCAAGGGAAACTGCGCAACCAGCTCGCTCTGCAAAATGTGCAAGTCGTTGATGCGCTGGAAGGCTGTAAAGAAGTGCTCAACAGTTACTCCGACGCCCTTCAGGACGATGGCCCGCTGAAACCCTATCTCCGTTATTTCATGTTGTTGCAGGGTTTGCATGAACGGGCCGCATCGAGCCACGACCGGTACGATTTGCTGAGCAGCGACCCGCAAAACCATGAATTGCTGGAAGGCATTGGGCAAACGCTGGTTCAGCTGTCGCAGGCAACCAAACAATTGGCCAACAGCCTGCTGACCGGCATTCCCTACCGTCACCCGGTATCGCTGGGCTGGGTGGTCAACGTGCTGAACGACCAACTGGAGAAACGCGGCGCCAGCCAGGCACACCCGCTCGCATTGCTGGTTCGAAACCTCACCCGCTCGCACCAGTCGTTGGTCAATCTAAGCGAAAACCAACAAAGGAGTATCACGCCCCAGCTGGCAAAAGACAAACGAACCATTGGAGAACGACTGCGCAGCCAACTCAACTTTAATCATCCGCGGCTACGACATGCCATCCGGCTCAGCTTATGTTTCTTGATTGGTTTTGCCATTTCCGAAGGCTTTGATTTGGCCAAAGGCGAATGGATTATTTTGACCAGTCTGTTTGTGTGCCAACCCAGTTATAGTGAAACCCGTCGTCGCCTTTTTCAAAGAATACTGGGGACCATCAGCGGTGTCATTGGAGGTGTGCTAATCGTTCAGCTGCTGCCAACAACGGCTGGCCAACTGATCTTGTTGCTGTCTGCTGCCTTTGCTTTTTTTGTTTGGCTGCGCCGAAGGTATGCCATTTCAGTGATCTTCATCACCATTTTTGTACTCAGCGCCTTCAACCTGATTGCCGACAAAGGTGTGGCCCTGATGTGGCCCCGACTGCTGGACACCCTGATTGGCGCCGCCCTGGCCTTTGCCACCGTCCGGCTGTTGTGGCCCGACTGGCAACATAAACGGTTGCCCAAGTTACTGGAACACGCACTGATTAAAAACACGGCCTACTTTCGGGCCATCATTCTCGAATATGAGCAACCGACCACCGGCGATGACTTGGACTACCGGATTGCTCGCCGCGAAGCACACCGGGCCGACAACGCCCTGGTATTGGCCTGGCAAGACATGCAAGTGGAACCACAAAAACGTCAGCAGTTTCAGCAACAAGCTTTTACGTTAACCTACCTGAACCATGCTCTGCTGTCGTACCTCTCGGCCTTTGGTGCCCACCGCGAGCAACAGCAAACGCCCAACGCAGAATCAATCCATTTTGCCAAACAAATTCTGGAAGCCTTGCAGCGTGACGATCACTCCGGCTCCTCAGCCAATCCGATGACGAACAACGACCTGAAGGCCATCCAGAATCAGATTCGTCAACACATGCAATCAGCCGAACACAGTTTCAGCAAAATGCAATTTACCTTGCTGTATAATATTGCCGACGTCTCCATTCAAATGCTGCAACAATCTAAACTCTTCGGCAAAAGTGAAGAACCGAGCATCGTCAAAATCTGAATCCGAATTCCATGAGTTTTCTCTTCTTCATTCTCCTTTGAAAACTTTAATTTTACTGATTCTGAAATAAACAAAAAGAAAAAGCATGAATTTGATTGAAAAATACATCGAAGAAAACAAGGATCGATTTCTGAATGAATTGTTTGGGTTGATCCGCATTCCATCCATCAGTTCCGTATCGGCTCATAAGCCCGACATGTACCGGGCTGCTGAGTATTGGAAAGAGTTACTGATGAGCTCCGGCGCTGATCATGCAGAAGTATTTGAAACCGATGGCAATCCGGTGACTTATGGCGAAAAGATTATTGACCCGGCAAAGCCCACCGTGCTGGTGTACGGGCACATGGATGTGATGCCGGTTGAACCACTTGAACTATGGAAATCGCCGCCGTTTGAACCCGAAATACGCGATGGGAAAATCTGGGCACGCGGGGCCGACGACGACAAGGGCCAAAGCATGATGCACGCCAAAGCTTTCGAGCTGATGGTGAAAACCAATACCTTGCCTTGCAATGTAAAATTCATGATTGAAGGCGAAGAAGAAATTGGCTCACCCAACCTGGGCAAGTGGTGCGAAGAAAACAAGGAAATGCTGAAAGCCGATGTCATTCTGGTTTCCGATACCACCATGATTCGGCCCGACCTGCCCACCATTACCACTGGCTTGCGTGGCTTGGCCTATTGGCAGGTGGAAGTTACCGGCCCCAACCGGGATTTGCACTCGGGCATGTTTGGCGGTGCCGTGGCCAACCCCATCAATGTGCTGTCGAAAATGATTGCGCAAATGACCGACGACAACGGACACATTACCATCCCGGGCTTTTACGATGATGTATTGGAAGTTTCGGCAGAAGAACGGGCTTTGATGGCCAAAACGCCTTTCGATTTGGACAGCTACAAAAAAGCACTGGACATTGAGGAGGTTGCCGGCGAAGCAGGTTATTCAACAATCGAACGGACCGGCATCCGCCCTTCGTTTGACGTGTGCGGCATTTGGGGAGGCTATACCGGCGAAGGTGCCAAAACCGTGCTGCCATCAAAAGCCTTTGCCAAAATCAGTAGCCGCTTGGTGCCCAACCAAAACCATGAGGCGATTGCGGAAATGTTTCAATCGCACTTTCAAAGTATTGCTCCCAAAACCGTTAAGGTTGAAGTGACTCCCTTGCATGGCGGACAAGCCTATGCCTGCCCGATTGAGCTGCCGGCTTATCAAGCCGCTGAAAAAGCCTACCTCGATGTATATGGCCGTCGACCGCTGCCAAACCGCAGTGGAGGGTCGATTCCAATCATCTCTACTTTTGAGCAAGTGCTGGGAATCAAAACCATTTTAATGGGCTTTGGCCTCGAAGCGGATGCCATTCATTCACCCAACGAAAACTATCCGCTGGAACAGTTTTACAAAGGCATTCAAACCATTCCTCTGTTTTATAAATACTTTGCCGAAATGAGCGAAGTGTAGTCGTAAAGTGGAAACATTTATTGAGGGCCTCGTTCAAAATGAGGCCCTCAGTAAACAAAAAAAAGCTGCCCCAATTGATGAGACAGCTCCAATATTTAAGTCAAGCAATCGTTGCTACCACTTGTACACAATCGAATTGATATTCATTCCAGCTCCCACCGAGCATAAAATAACATAATCGCCAGGACAAATTTCCTGGTTTTCCATCTTCCCCTTAACAATCAGATCGAGCAGGGTTGGCACCGTAGCCGTTGATGAATTTCCAAGCTTGTTAATGCTCATGGGCATAATTCCATCGGGAATATGCTTCTCCTTATATAATTTGAAAACTCCTTTCAGGATGGCTTCATCCATCTTTTCGTTCGCTTGATGAATCAGCACTTTTTTGATATCGCCCAGTTGCAGGCCGGCTTTCTCCAGGCTGTCTTTTACAACCCCAGGCACAAAGCTCAAAGCGTACACATACAATTTATGGCCAATCATTTTTATGAACAGGTCATCGCCTTCGTAATCCGGATTTGACGAAACACCCATGGTCAGTAAATTGGCATATGGAATGGCATCGGAACGACTGGCATGCGACAAAATTCCGATTGGCTCATCCGACCAGGTGCCTTCAACGATTGTTGCGCCAGCTCCATCGGCATAAATCATGCTGTCGCGGTCGTGCGGATCGGAAATGCGGGAAAGCACATCGGAACCAACCACGACACCCCGCTTATAGGTTTCACTGCGGATGTATGCGTCAGCGATAATCATTCCCTGGGTCCAGCCGGGACAACCGGATATGACATCGTGACAAATGCAAAATGGGTTTTTCAGATTCAACTTTCCTTTCACCTTATTGGCCAACGACGGAACAATATCAGTATGGGTTCTGCCGGAAGCCACATCGCCAAAATTGTGCCCCACAATAATGAAGTCCAGGTCATCCTGACTTATTCCGGCTGCCTGGCAGGCTCTTTTGATGGCTTCAGCTGCAATATCGGAATTTACCTGGTCCTCATTCACCCAACGGCGCTCTTCGATATTGGTAATCTCATGAAATTTTTCAATGATCTCTTCATTGGTTTTATCGAAAGGTTCCCGAGTGGAAGGATCATAAAATTTGTAGTCAGAAAAGTATCCGTTTTTTACCACCTGCTCAGGAATGTAACTTCCTGTGCCAATAATTTTTGTGTAGATCTTCTTAGCCATAACAATCAATTCATAGGCTTTCGCCTGGACCTTTATATGTTTTCAATTCAAATTTTTCACCATCAAACACGCCATAGGAGAAATGCGAAATCCAATCGCCCAAATTAATGTAGCGTGTGTTTTTTCCAATGGGCAAATCTAATAACAAATGCCGATGACCAAAAATAAAATAGTCAACTTCTTCATCTTCAAGGGTTGATTTTGCAAAAAGGTAAAGTCCTTCTTTTTCTTCGCCATGAAAAGGCACAAACATTCCCTTGGTTAAGCGGCTTTTTTTCGACCAGGCATGCGCCAGCGCCACGCCCCAGTTGGGATGCAACCAGGAAAACAGCCATTGCAAAAAACGGTTTGTGAAAAGCTTCTTCAGCAGGTGATAACCTTTGTCGAAAGGATCCAAGCCATCGCCATGAGCCAGGAAAAATTTCTTCCCTGAAAAGGCGACCCGCATTTCTTCGCGATGAACATGCACGCCCAATTCGGATGGCAAATAATCAAACACCCAAACATCGTGGTTGCCTGTAAAAAAATGAACCGGAATCCCCGAATCGGCAATTTCGGCCAATTTACCCAAAGTGCGTGTAAATCCACGAGGGACAACGGTTTTGTATTCAAACCAGTAGTCGAAAATATCACCCATTAAGAAAAGTGCCGAAGCATCTTTTTTAATTTCGTCGAGCCAGGATACAAACAATTTCTCGCGCTCCCGATTATTCTTCAGGGCCGGAGCTCCCAAATGAATGTCAGAAATAAAATATATTTTATCTTGATAATCAGTCAATTTCTATTCTTTTATCAAAAAAAACCGGACAAATATACCAGTAAAAAATAAGTAACACGAATTGGTTTCGTCAAAGAATACGGGACAAAATAACGGCAGCGGTTATTTCAACTTTTCGCCCAGCAAACGATCCAGAGCCGGTCCTTTCAAATCTTTGGCAATAATAACGCCTTCCCGATCGAGCAAATAGTTGAAGGGAACTTGCTGCACATTATAATTAATCACCGCCGTCCGGCTGCCTTCCATGTCACCTACGTTAATCCAGGAAAGCTTGTCCTGATCAATGGCATCAATCCATTCGTAGCGATTTTCATCGATACTTACCTGGAAAATTTCGAAACCTTTGCGGTGATATTTATTGTACAGCTCCACCAAAACCGGGTTCATAATCCGCGATCCGCGATCCTGCGCCGACCAAAACTGAACCAGCACATATTTCCCACGCAGGGACGATAAAGCAACTTCCTTTCCATCGGGATTCGGCAGTACAATGTCTGGACTATTTTCGCCCTGCTCCTGAATGAGTTTCTGAATTCGCGCATTGCGCTCATCTTGCATCAGTTTAATCGTGTTGGCATACAGTGCTTTCACGTGTTCCGACTCCGGGTAGAAAGAATTTAGAGCCGAGGCGGCCGTTTTCAATGATTGAATATCCTGAATAACAAAATTATCGTTGTCGAATTTCTGATAAAGCGCCAAAACATTGGCCATTGAAAAAGGATGGGAGGTCACAAAATTTTGCGAATATTTGATCTGCTCCTCCACCACTTGATTGTATTCCTGTTCCCATTTCTTTTGAAGGGCCGGATAATTCGGATCTGTGCGAAACAGCACATGCAGCGAGCTGATAGAATCCAACTGGTGCTTGGTCCGGCTGAGTCGCTGGTTTAGCTCCTGCACCTGCTTCGATCCTTCAGAGCCGGTCACCAAATAATCGCGCGAAAAATTAGCTGCATCGCCGGATACCTCAACCTGCTCGGCAGAATCAACCAGCAGCGTGATAAAATTTCGCTCGCTAAGCTTTAACAGAAAAAAAGTAGGATGCTGAACAATACCATCAAATTCGAACTCTCCCGACTTGCCTATTTTTGCTGAATCGACATTTTCAGACGAAGTTACCTTCAACTTATCGAGGTAAACATACTGTCCCTCGGCATTACTAATGCGTCCCGAAATTTTGTAATGCGTCGAATCATCACAGGCTACAACAAAGGCAGCAATCGAAATCACCAATACAAATAATCTTTTCACGATTCAGTTTTTTTTCAATTCTTAAAATGGTGGGTAAAAATAATAAATTACCAATCAAATCACCGGCTCGTGTGAAATCTTTTGACACTGGGCTTGTTTTCGCAATCGACCACTATTCAGAAATGCAAAATTATACTACTTTTGGCACTGCAAAACAAAACTTGAATGAAAGTTTATCGCGACGTTAACGAATTCAAAGTAAGCAAACCGGTTCTCACGGTCGGTTCATTTGACGGTGTGCATTTAGGGCACAGGAAAGTCATTAATCGACTCAACGAAATTGCCAGACAAAAACAGGGAGAGTCTGTCATTTTTACCTTTTCGCCACATCCGCGATTGGTGCTAAACAAAGACCACGGAAGTTTGCGCCTGCTTACCACGCTGGATGAAAAAATTGAGCTTCTTGATCAAGCTGGTGTCGATCACCTGATTATTTTCCCGTTCACCAAAGAATTTTCTGAACTTAGCTACACCGATTTTGTCCGCATTCTTCTGGTCAACCAGCTAAATATTGACAGCCTTGTTGTGGGTTATGACCACAAGTTTGGAAAAGACCGCAAAGGCGATTTTGACATGCTTCAGGGACTGGCCATGGCCTTCAACTTTAAACTGGAGAAACTGGATGCGCTACTTTCCGACAACATCAATGTCAGCTCAACGAAAATTCGACAGGCACTTCAAAACGGTAACATCACAAAAGCCAACCGGTATTTGGGCTATTCGTTTAGCCTGCACGGCACGGTTGTAGAAGGACAAAAACTGGGACGAAAAATTCAATTTCCGACGGCCAACATCGAAGCGTCCGATCCGCACAAAATCATTCCGGGTTACGGTGTCTATGCCGTTCTTGTTCATATCGACGGGGTTGTTCACCGCGGCATGCTAAACATCGGTACGCGACCAACCATTAACAACAACGCCGACCACCGAAGCATCGAAGTCCATATTTTTGATTTCGACAAAGACATTTATAAAAAACAGCTCGAATTGAATTTCATCACCAAAATTCGAGAGGAACAAAAATTTGGATCGATTGATGGCTTGCGGTCGCAATTGGAGAAAGACAAATTGGATGTCCTCGATTTTTTTGAACAAGAATAATGACGGAGCAGAATCTTTTGCTGCCGGCATGCGCGCCCGCCATTCCCAATCAACTTTAACTCATGGTCGTTTCATCTGTAATTGCTATCTTTGCACACCAAAATTGAACACACTATGACTACAATGACAGAAAAGAAAATGGATTATAAAGTGGCTGATCTTTCGCTCGCTGAGTTCGGACGAAAAGAAATTGAAATTGCCGAGAAAGAAATGCCGGGACTGATATCCATCAGAAAAAAATACGCACAGGAAAAGCCATTAAAAGGTGCCCGAATTATGGGTTCGCTGCACATGACCATTCAAACGGCGGTGTTAATTGAAACCTTGGTTGAGCTGGGTGCCGACGTGCGCTGGGCCAGCTGCAATATTTTCAGTACGCAAGACCATGCGGCGGCGGCCATTGCTGCAGCCGGAATTCCGGTGTTTGCCTGGAAAGGTGAAACCCTGGCCGAATATTGGTGGTGCACCGAACGCGCGCTCGACTTTGGCAATGGACAAGGACCAACACTGATTGTGGATGACGGAGGCGATGCCACCATTATGATTCACCACGGTTACGCGGCCGAAAAGAATCCGGCCTTGCTGGACGAGGAATTGGAAGCAGAAGATGAAATTCAACTCAATAAAACTCTGAAACGCATTCTGAGCGAAGATCCACAACGCTGGCATCGCACAGCTCCCGAAATCAAGGGTGTATCAGAAGAAACGACAACCGGTGTTCATCGCCTGTATCAAATGATGGAAAAAGGAAGCTTGTTGTTTCCAGCCTTCAATGTGAACGATTCGGTTACCAAGTCGAAATTTGACAACCTGTATGGCTGTCGCGAATCGCTGGCCGATGGCATAAAACGTGCCACCGACGTGATGATTGGCGGCAAAGTTGTTGTGGTGGCTGGTTACGGCGATGTGGGTAAAGGCTGTGCCAAATCAATGCGTGGCTACGGCGCCCGGGTCATTGTAACCGAAATCGATCCGATTTGCGCCTTGCAAGCGGCCATGGAAGGCTTTGAAGTGAAGACCATGGAAGAGGCACTGGACGAAGGAAACATTTTTGTAACCACCACGGGAAACAAGGATATTATTACTGCCGAACACATGGCTGGCATGAAAGACCAGGCCATTGTTTGCAACATTGGTCACTTCGACAATGAAATACAGGTGTCGCGCCTCGAAAAATGGCCCGGCATCACAAAACTGAATATCAAGCCACAGGTTGATAAATACATCTACGAAGATGGTCATGCCATTTATTTGCTGGCTGAAGGCCGCCTGGTAAACCTGGGATGCGCCACCGGACACCCGTCGTTTGTGATGAGCAATTCATTCACCAACCAAACACTGGCACAAATTGAATTGTGGAAAAACGACTATGAAACCGACGTGTACCGTTTACCCAAACATTTGGACGAAGAAGTGGCACGCCTGCACCTCGAACAGTTGGGCGTTAAACTTACCAAGCTTTCGAAAGACCAGGCCAGCTACCTCGGCGTTCCGCAGGAAGGGCCCTACAAACCAGACCACTATCGTTATTAATTGATATAAAAAAGCAGCTCACGGGCTGCTTTTTTTTGTATCTTCGGGCATGCCCGACAAAAAAGCACATGAGCAACAGGTTCTGCAAATTTTCAGAAATTTGATTGCCGACTTTCCAAAAGGTAAAGTGTTGCAAACCGAGTCGCCCGACTTTTTGGTTCGTCTAAACCGGAAAAAAGTGATTGGCATTGAACTGACCGAATTGCATGGACAAACTTTCTACGACAACTTGGGTTACTACCACAATCCCGAGCTACTTTATCAAAACATTGAACATACCATTTCGGCCAAGGAGGAAAAAATTTATCTCTACCAAAAGAGCAAACCGGTGGAACTATGGCTGCTCATTCATCTTCGCTCGTTTCAAAACCAGCTGAATTTTCATTATCGCAATAAACTAACCAATTGGGTTTTCCGTTCGTCATTCGACCGGATTTTTCTATTGGAAGAAACCAAACGCGAACTTCATGAAATTTGCTGATGACTAATTGCTCACATGCAATCGGCCTCCCGATACATTGACCCGGTATTGTTTTAAAGGTTCGGCCGATGGACCGCTGATGACATAGCCACCATCCAGCAAGTTATATTGCGTATCGCAACAAGGGCAAGTTCCAATGACATCATGATCGTCTTTAATCCGGCAATTAAAATCAGTTTCATAGGGGCAGGTCATATCATAGGCATAAAATGACACGCCATTGTTGATCACAGCAATCCCGCCATACCCGCCATTAAAATATTCGGGATAACCTACCGTGTTTAAACCGTTATGATTAACCAAATTGATATAAAAATTGACATCAACATAAGGAATGGATGAGTCGAAGTCATCGTCGCAAGCCAGGCCTATTGCAAACAAGAATAGGAATAAAAAACTAAACCTCCGGGAGAACCATTTTATGCCATTCATTTTTTATATCTTTATAACTCTTTAAACCACGAAACAGCCAGGTTATTTTGCCTGAGACGCAACAAAATTAAAATAAAATGGAAGATTATATCTTTATTCTTATCGCGATTGTGCTATCCATTTTTGGAGCGATTAATCAGAACAAAAAGAAAAGAATGGAGCAAATGACGGATGACGAACCGGAGCCGGAACACGGATCTTCTTTTTTCGATGAAATTTTCGATGATCCAATGTTCAGGGAGGAACCCAAACCTCAGCCGGTGCGTGAACCAATCGTGGTAAAAAGACCGCCAATCGTTCCTGAGAAAAAAATACCTGCGCCACACCTGCAGCGACAACCTCTCCGTTCGACACTGGTTAAAAAAACTGAAATTGGCGATGCCATTGACAAGAACAAAATTGCGTCGTCACTCACCCAAACCGAAACGGTGGATCAATCAGACCGAGCCTCAATTTTAAGCGATTTTTCATTACGAAAAGCCGTCATTTATGCTGAGATTCTGGAAAGAAAATACTAGAACAATTTCATAAACAATATTTTATAGGCTTTTTAGAAGTTTAGCACTCGCAAATACCAAATATTTTATATAGCTTTGTGAAGCTAAAGAGTTCCACTCGTTCGGAATTCTTTTTTCTTTTATGTAGTCACATCAAAAAAGTGAAAATAATGGGAAAAGTGACCTTTATTACCCAGGAGGGATTGAACAAATTAAAGAAAGAACTGGAACGCCTGATGAATGTGGAGCGCCCTGCAATTTCAAAACAAATTGGGGAAGCCATTGAAAAAGGTGATATTTCGGAAAATGCCGAATACGATGCAGCCAAAGACGCCCAGGGTATGCTTGAAGCAAAAATAGCTCAGCTCCGTGGCAAAATTGCCAATGCGCGTATCATTGATGAGTCGAAAATTGACACTTCATCGGTGCAAATTCTGAACAAGGTAACCATCAAGAACAAAAAGAATAATGCCACCATGCAATATACCATTGTATCGGAGCATGAAGCAGATTTGAAGTCAGGCAAGATCTCAATTGAAACACCAATTGCCCAAGGATTACTTGGCAAAAAGGTGGGCGATTCGGTAGAAATTCAGGTACCGTCAGGTATGATTTCCTTTGAAATTATCGACATTTCGCTTTAAGCTATGGCAAGCCTGTTTACAAAAATCATTTCAGGAGATATTCCAGCCTACAAAGTGGCTGAGGATGAAAACTATTTAGCCTTCCTGGATATTTTTCCAACGGCTAAAGGACACACACTGGTCATTCCAAAAAAAGAAGTGGACTATCTGTTTGACCTGGATGATGAAACTTATGCGGGATTGCACCAATTTGCCAAAAAGGTAGCCGTGGGTTTGAAAAAAGCTGTTCCTTGTCAAAAAGTAGGTGTGATGGTTTTAGGCCTTGAAGTGCCCCATGCCCACATCCATCTGGTGCCCATGCAATCAGAAAAGGACTTGCTTCATTTTTCAGACAAAGTAAAATTGAGTGAGGACGAATTTGAAGCCTTACGTAAAAAAATTGCTTCAGAAATTGATTAAGAGAATCAATTAAAAGATAGTGCTGGCCATTCTGTTTTTCAGGATGGCTTTTTTTTTGAACATTGCCGAAAAAATTGGGACTCCCTGCGGTTGCAAACATTAAGGACCCAGCACTCACTTCACCCGACCAGGATTCTTTTTGACAAAATCGCCCCAGCCTTTGTATGACTTACCTTTGAGCGGACTTTTTAGTTGCAGGTAATGACAAACCGCTACCGCAAGTGCGTCGGTGGCATCGAGCTCTTTGGGCAGCTCATCGTCCTTAAACATGTTTCGTAAAAAGAAAGCCACCTGTTCCTTGGAAGCCCGCCCCATGCCCGTAATGGCTTGTTTGACCCGCAGTGGAGCATATTCGAATACCGGAATGTCTTTCTCCAGGGCAATGCCCATGACGATTCCCTGGGCTCGTCCAAGTTTCAGCATGGCCTGGATATCCTTTCCATAGAAAGGTGATTCAATAGCCAGTTCATCGGGCAAATACTCGTTCATTAAATGCTGGGTTCGAATGAAAATCTGCTTCAACTTGAGATAGTGATCTTTCAGCTTACCAGTTTTCACCACGCCCGTGTGCAAAATTTTCGGATTGTTATCCACAACTTCGATCAGGGCATAGCCCATCACCACTGTCCCCGGGTCAATTCCTAAAATTCGTTTCGATGTAATTCCCATTAATAAGCTCCTGTAATTTCCTGCAAGCCACGTTTCAGCGGTAACCCTTGTGGTTGAAGTTTGATTGATTTTAAGGCAATCACATCGTTGCCACGGATGATATCGAGAGCAGTTTTTAAACAAGCTTCGTCCGGATTGCCCCACCCCCGGAACACATCGTCCACCACATCATAATCGGCCGGAATTCCATTGAAGTAATCACCCTGGCCACTCGCGTTGAGCAATTTAAAAGTGACCGGAGCCAAAGCCATGTTGTATTCTTCAGATTCGAAAACGCTCATTCCAACAGGTTTTCCCGCAGTTGTTGACCCAATGGTAACAACCTCCTTATAAGGAAACATGCCATTGATCACCATTTCGCTGGCCGAAGCCGATGCCCCGGTGGTGATAAAAAAAAGGCGGTCCACATCAACAGACAACTCATTGCCTTGGGTGCCGAAATTGACATTGTCGTCGGTGTGTTTTTTGTTGTAAATAATGCGTCCCAGCAACTCACCTTCGATGTCGCTGCCACCAACCAGTTCCTCCAGCAAAAAGGCGATCCCCAGGTTGCCACCGCCATTGTATCGTAAATCGACAACGAGCTCGTCAATCTCCTCAGCCTGAAAATCCGTAAAAACATCCTTCAGTTCCTGCAGTGATGGCTCCAGAAAGCTCTCGAATACCAAATAGCCTACTTTTTTTGTTCCGACATCCAGGACGTTCCAGTGCAACACGGTGTTCATCTGGTAGTCGGTGCGGGTCATTGAATGGGAGACCGTATCGTTATCAGTGGTCACAAAAGTGAACTTCACTTCCGTGTCAGTATCAAAAGCAGCTCCTAAATCCGGGATATTTTCAAGGGGCACATCATTAATCCTGATGAATTCCCATCCACGATCCACTCCGGCCAGCCCCATCGGCGACTGCTTGTAGGTGAACCGAACCATGAGTCTTTGGTCGGGGGTTACGGCCATGCCTACCCCAAACCCTTTGGTTTGTGCTTGTTCAAACAGCGCCCGATACGCATCCAGGCTGGTTACAAAACTCCAGCGATCCAGTTCGTCGTACATCAAAGCTTCAACCAAACTTTCGTTGGTGCTGTAGTTGTTCGGATCAAGCTCGGGCACCTGATCCAACCAAAAATACCAATCCTTGAAAATATCGTAAATGTAGGTTCTGCTGTTTTCAACCGGCTCTTCCAATTCAATCTCAGGAATTACTTCTTCCTCAGAACATGAAATCGCAAGCAACAACATGCCCGCGAGAAAAAGGCTTAACAGCCTGCCGTTTTTTATATTATCCATTTTCATCGTTTTATATCGTATTTTTCAGAAAAGCTTCGCTCCTTCTGCCGGCTAACGGGTTCGCCATCGCCTGATTCTGAGCTGCTGAACAAAGATGCCAAAAATTATGAAGGCCAGACCAAAAAAGGTCGTCAGATGAATGGTTTCATGCAAAATAAAATGAATGAAGATCAAAGATAAAAACGGCGACAGAAAAATAAAATTGCCCGTAACAGCATTGTTCTCGCTGTATTGCAAGGCTTTCATCCACACCACAAAAGTAATTCCCATCTCGAACAGACCCACGTAAACAGCAACAAAAAAATGGGGACCTGGCTCTACCTGAAAGCTCTCGCCGGGAGCCAGTAAGCCGTATAAAATCAGGTAGAAAATTCCGAAGGAAAAATTCAAAAAAAAGACCACCAGTTTATCGCGCTTTTCCTGCACGCTAAAAAGCCAGTACGCCGACCAGATCACGCTGCTCGACAGGGCCAGCAGTGCACCGGGCAAATTGGTTTTATAGAAGCCCGCAACACTTCCTTGCGACGCGATAAACACCACACCCACAAAACTCAGCAATATTCCCCAAAGATTGCGCAAACCAAGTTTATGTCCCAGAATTGGCGCCGACAACACAGCCAACACGATGGGCCAAACCATGTTGAGCGACTGCGTGACCTGTGCCGGATTCAAATCGTAGGCTTTAAACAAGACCAAATAATACAGGAATGGATTGAACAGCCCCTGCCCGGCCGACAGCAGCAAAGCACGCCGATTTATTGTGAGCAAAAGTTTGAGTTTGCCTTGGACCAATATCAAAATAAAAAAGGCCACAAAAGAAGCAATGGAAGCCACAAAGATGAGCTGAAAAGGGCTTAAAACCTGTAAGGCAATTTTAAAAGCTGATGCCACGGTAGACCAAAAAATGACGGCCAGTAAAGCCCATAAAATAGCTTTTTGTTGATTCTTCATTTAGTTGATTTCGGGTTCGTTGAAGAACAAGGTTTCTTTGTCGACCGGCATATCACCACGCAGCTGGCGATAGCGTTCGCGTGCTTCTTCCACATAAATGCTTCCCGGGTATAGGGTCAGCATTTGTTTATACAATTCGCCGGCATCTGCTACCCGATTCAACTTTTGCTCATACAGTTCCGCCAGTAAAAACAAGGCATCGTCGGCCAGTAAATCGTATGCATAGCCATTTCTTATTTTCTCCAGAAAACCAGCCGCCTGCTGATATTCGCCACGTTGGATCAAAGTCTTCGCTTTGCGAAAATAAATATCATCAAGCAAGCTGTGGTAACTGTATTGTGCTTCAATCGAGTCGAGCACGGCCCATGCCAACGAATCCTGCTGGCGAAACTGGTATAAATCGGATTTGGCAAACAGTTGCATGGGCACTTCGGTGGTATCGAGGGCAGTATTGCTGCTGATAAAAATCGATAGTTCCAGCGCGTCGTTGGCAATCAGCTTCGAGGTGCTGGCCTTCAGCACATCCAATTGTGCCTGTGCCCAGCTGAGGTTTCCCATATAATAACCCAACTTTGCTTTTTTAAGTTTCACTTCATCGCCCAACGGATTATTCTTGTTGGCATCAATAATTTGCGAATACAACAAAACCGCTTCCCACAAATCATCTTTTAACACCTGAATGTCGGCCAGCTCATTTTTTAGCTGATCGCGTTGTAGGGCATTGATGCCATTCACGGCCATGTGATTTTGCAACAAGGCCGTTGCCGAATCAATTTCATGTTGATAGAACGCCATAAAATGGGCAAAATCAATTACCAGCGAAGTGGTTTCAGCATGAAAACCAACCACCTGAAAAGTCGCTTCAAATTGTGATCGTATCGTTTCTTCAGCAATATTTTGCTCTGGAAAATGAATAAACCGATGATAATACATCTTCATTTTGCCCTGATGAGCTTCGGAAAAAAATTCTCCGGTCGGGCCTTTTTCAATCAGATAATCATACGCTTTGATGGCCTCTTCCACCCCGTCGTTTCCCGCGGCAATTCGCGCGAGGCTGGCAATATTGGCATCGCCGGCCCCAATGCGTTTATCCAAGGCAATGGCCTGTCGCAAAGCTTGCGAAAAGCGCTTTTCCTGAATGAACAACCAGATCAGCAGGTGGTTATACGCAATCACATCCGGATCTTGCTGAATACGCCGAAGCAAGGAAGTTCGGAATTCATCGCGCAAGGAATTGTCCACGTCCATGCGGAAAGCCGTGAGCATGCTGCTTTGAACCCGCCCCAGATTGTTTTCATCCATCTCCAGCAAGTCCAGATAGGCCTGAAACATTTGCTCATAATCACGCTGATACAGGTACACCCTCGCCAACTCATAATGAAACGACTCACTTGGCAACTTCTCGCTTCCCAATTGATACACCCGGCGGGCAAACTCGTATTGCTGACGCCCCAAAAAAGCGCTGGCCAACCTGATGTAATCATTTCTATTGTTCGGAACAACCTGCAAAGCTCCCTCGTATTTCTCCGCGGCTTCTTCGTCGCGGCCTTGCTGCGAGAGCAAAAAGCCCCACTGCACATACAGGTAAGCGTCGTTTTTGCGCTTTTTCAACTGCTCGCGGATCTCCGCTTCAGCCTGCGTAAAATCTTTCAGTTCCAACAAACAATTCAAATACAAGTTAAAGTAAGGATCGCTTCCCGAGGTCTCATAGATTTCCCGGTAAAGCATCGCTGCCTTTTCAAAATCCCTGTCGCGATAATATTGATTGGCCAATTGCAATTTATTGGTATCCATCTGAATTGCCTGTCCCGCGCTAAACTGTGGAATAAGCACAATCAAAAGTAAGCCCAAAAGCAAGCATCGTATATTTGTTTTCAATTTCATGCGTTACAAAAATAACAATCTGTCGGGATGAAAGATAAGCTTGAACGATATTTAGCTGGAAGATTCCAAAAGCACGAAGTCGAATAGATCCCTGTCACACGGTGGGCAGTAGCCAAGCTAAGAATTGGAGTTTTGAAAAAAACTTCAGGAAAAATTTAAAATTGAAAGAAAATGCAAAAAGCCGATAATCACAGCATCAAAGGCTTAGCTGACAATATTCATAAAAAGGGAAACTTAAATCAAGGATAACTTAGCAAACTGAATTGTTGCCAAATTTCAAAATCGAAAGCCATTTACGGCCTATTTGTTATTAACTTTGCCGGGCATGTCAAAGATAAACGAGCTATACAAACAAAATATATACGGAATTATCGGAACGCTGATATTCCACATTTTGCTGGTTGGTAGTTTCATGCTTGCCGAAATGAACCTGAAAGGTGAAGTGAAGGAAGAACCGATCATTCTTGATTTCACCGATCCGGAGGACATTGAAACTCCGGAACTGGAAGAAACTTTGGAAGAGCAGGAAGAAGAAAATACGCCTTCCAACCAAAACGAACTGGAGCAAACCACCTCAAGAAGCAACCAGGCCGTCAATGATGCGCCTGTAAAAGACCCGTTTTTTGACGAGGAGTACCAAAGGGAAATTGCCGAAGCTCAAAAATTGGTTTCTGACGTAAATAATCAACTTTCAAAAGAAGTGAAAGACCTGGAAGAATTTGCCATGCCGGAAGAGACCACCGAAGGAATGGATCCGGACTCAATAAAAAACACAATCTATTCGGGAGAAAGCAACATCCACTATTTTCTTGAAAATCGATATCACCTGCGATTGCCAATTCCAGTTTATCTTGCTCAAGGCGGCGGTTTGGTCGTTGTTGACATCGTTGTCAATCGCCGGGGCAGAGTCATCCAAGCCGACGTTAGGAACAGCACCGCGTTGAAAGATCCCATGCTGGAAATCTACGCCCGGCAAGCAGCTCAACGAACCGTTTTCAATGCTGACGAATCGGCTCCGGCGCAACAAAAAGGAACGATTTCCTATACATTCGTGGCTCAATAGCTTCCCGTTATAAGAAAAAAACAAACATTTAACAACAATTAACAGATTTTTAACTCGAGTTAATGTTTTAAAGCATATCTTTGTAGTACGTTTTTTTTTCATAAGTTTAGGTTTAGTTAGGTTAGTTAGTTTAGTGAGAAAAGGTAGGCCAGAGGGTCTACCTTTTTATTTTTCACCTCCTCTGATCCGAGCAGATTCCATACGAAATCACCCCAAAGGTTTGACAAATCAAGAACGAAGGAAACCACGCTCAATAATTCCCTGCTTCGATTTGATTCATCAAAAACCACCTTAAAGCACCGCTACCCATCACAAATTTCACTTCGGTTCAAACTATTTTAAATCAGCTCAGCTTATAGCGTCAGCTAATTTTGTATTTTTACCATCAAATCAACACACTTTGTTATTGCAGGCAGTTAACTTTGCAATCAGTCCAAGTAAAAGGTTCATTTGCATTTTCAACAATTTATAGACATATTTAGCACGTAAATGAATGTTTCGAGAGGTCTAGATAAATTTTCTGCGATCAAAGATGATAGAGGCTGGTAATTTTTAAGAATTAAATAGAGACAATGATTAACTACACGAACGAAGAACTTCTTCACGGAATTCTTAGAAACGACAATTTAATTCTCCAGTATATTTACAAGAATTACTTTTATAAGATTAATTTCTTCATAAAAAAGAATAGCGGGGATGATGAAGATTCAAACGACATCTTTCAGGAAGCGATTATTATTATATACCGAAAACTCAAAGCCAACGACCTGGTTCTCGATTGCGAATTCGAAACCTACATTTATTCAGTCTGCCGTTTCCTTTGGCTGAAGCAACTTGAGAAAAGGAAAAACGAAAAAGAAAAAATTCAGGACAACCACGAGTTTAATGAAGAGATTTACGATCGGAGTTTTGAAGAAACTGCAGACCTGAACGAAAAGTACAAACTCTATCAAAAGCATTTCAAAAATTTAGGCAAGGACTGCCAAAAAATTCTTCAACTCTTTTTCGACAAAGTTCCTTTGAAACAAATTGCACAGGTGATGGGCTATCAAAGTGAAAAATACGCAAAAAAACGCAAGTACAAATGCAAAGAATATTTGGTAAAAAGCATCAAGCAGGACATTGAGTACAAAAAGATTCTGGAAGATAATATCTAGCCTTAAATCCAGCCGATTTCAAATCAACTACAAAAATAAAATCCGATCAGGGGTTACCTTTTGCCTGATTTTGGAATAAACACTTGAAAATGATAAAATACACGAACCAGCAATTTTTAACGAAATTCTGGCGGCTTCTAATTCTCAGGTAATTCTACAAGAACATTTGAATGGCAA